>Ga0068630_1000107_pt1 | contig 22144 bp, 16 predicted proteins | sample InSIn4gowninarea_FD_77433 | JGI IMG/M metagenome (GOLD analysis project Ga0068630, IMG submission 77433) | Clean room microbial communities from NASA Spacecraft Assembly Facility at Jet Propulsion Laboratory, Pasadena, California, USA -... ... | reverse complement strand
TTACTCACTTTCATTATTAAGGCTGCAGATATAGCAACCGTTGAAAAGTATTGCGAAGCATTGCAACATATACTGATGGCAGTTAGTTGGGGCGGCTATGAGTCGCTTATTATACCGAAATGCGCCGCCATTAAACCGCAATTTTTCGATGCTTCAAAAAAAGACCACCGGATGCTGCGGTTGTATGTTGGTTTAGAAGATGCGGAATATATCATTTCAGACCTCGATAGGGGTTTTGAAGCGATTTCAGATTAACCGATTAGACCCGCCACTTTATCTAACAATATAACAGCCAATTGCTATCCGGCTTAATTAAATGGTAATTCCACTATTTTTGAGCAATGATTCGTTTTTTAGCCCTTTTATTCACCCTTGTTTCACTGCCTGCGCTTGCCCAGGAAAAGTGGAGCTTATTACGTTGTGTAGAATATGCTCTCAATAATAATATATCAGTAAAACAGGCAGATGTGCAAGCGCGCCTTAGCCGGCTAACTGCAAAACAGGCAAAAGGCAGTTTATACCCCACTTTAGGAGGATCTTTCAGCGGTGGGTACCAGCACGGGTTGAACGAAAACCCGACAACCGGTACGCTTGAAAGCGCTAATTTTCTTTCGGGAAGTTTAGGAGTGCAAACCGGTTATACCATATTTACCTGGGGTGCAAGAAAGAACGATATTATCGCTGCAAACTTAAATGCAGAAGCTGACGAAGTAGGAATTGACAGGGCAAAAAATGATGTTTCGCTGGCGGTAGCCAACGCTTTTTTACAGGTGATGTTAAGGCGCGAGCAGGTACGCATTAGCGATATCGCACTCGCCCAGTCACAGGAACAGCTGAGAATAACACGCAAACTGGTTGACGCAGGGAGCCAGCCTGAACTGGATGCTATACAAATAGAAGCACAGATGGCACGCGACTCATCTGCTTTGTTGCAAGCTGTAGCGCTTGTAGAACAATCGCTGATCAATTTAAAAGCTTACCTCAATCTTGACCAGGCGCAGCCTTTTGATATAGAAGCGCCCGCGATCGAAACTATTCCTATCGAAAATATTACTGACCTGCAGCCATCGGGTGTATATGACCTTGCCGTAACCAATATGCCACTGCAAAAAATGTATGCATTGCGTATTGAAGCAGCGCAATACCAGGTAAAGGCTGCACGCGGTGCTATGTACCCGTCGGTGTCGGCCTTTGGTGGACTTAATACACGGTTTGTAAATGCTAAAACCCCGGTTATCGGCGTGTTTCCTGACAAGGCAACAGGTTCTTATGTAACCGTAAACAACCAGCAGATACCGGTTTTCGCTCCCGAATTTGGCATTATTGGTTATAACGGTACGCCGCTTTTGCGGCAGTTAAATCGCAATTTTGGTCAAAGTATAGGGTTAAGCATCAACTTGCCCATCTTTAATGGGTGGAACCAGCGAACACAATGGGATAGAGCCAAAGTAAATGTGCAACAGGTACAATTGCAAGACGACCAGGAAAGACAAAACCTGAAGACCAATATTTACAATTCTTACCAGGATGCATTCGCTTCACTTCAAAAATACAATGCTTCGGTAAGGGCAGTGGAAGCCTCTCAAAAAGCGCTTGATTTTGCAAAAAAGCGCTACGATATCGGGTTGCTTGGCACGCTCGATTATATCATCACCCAGAACAACTTATACCGTGCGAGGATTGAGGAAGTGAGCAATCGTTACGACTATGTCTTCAAAATGAAAGTGCTTGAGTTTTACAAAGGCAGGGGCATAAAACTGTAACCTTCCTCGTTTTAAACTGCACAATAAATAATAACAGTATTTCAAAAATATGATATGAACAAAAAAGTCTGGTGGTTAATTGGCGGCTTATTATTGATAATTATATTGATGGTTGTATTGAAGAAAGCCGGCGTTATAGGCAAAGATGAGGGTACTAAAGTATCAACTGAAAAGGTAGTAAAACGAACCATAACTGAAACAGTGAATGTTAGCGGCAAAGTGTACCCCGAAGTAGAGGTAAAGGTAAGCCCCGACATTAGTGGCGAGATAGTAGAACTGAATGTAGAAGAAGGCGACAGCGTAAGAAAAGGCCAGGTACTGGCTCGCATATATGCGGATATTTATAGCACACAAAGAGACCAGGCAGCAGCGGGCGTTAACCAGATGCAGGCACAGGTTCAAAACAGCACAGCACAATTGGGCGCCCTTAAGGCTACCCTCGACCAGGCGAAAGTAACCTTTGAAAGACAAAAACAGTTACTGGATGATAAGGTGATATCGAGAGCAGAATTTGAGCAGGCTGACCAGGCATATAAAACTGCAGTTGCACAATACAATGCTGCAGTTGCAGGTATAAGAGGAACGCAGGCATCGGTGCAAAGTGCAAGAGCGCAACTGGCGCGGGCCAATAAAGATGTGAGCCGTGCTACACTGGTCGCCCCAATGGATGGTATAGTAAGTTTATTGGCTGTAAAAGAAGGCGAAAGAGTGGTAGGTACAGCGCAAATGGCCGGAACGGAAATGTTGCGCGTTGCTGATATGAACCTGATTGAAGTAAGAGTAGACGTTGGAGAGAACGATATACCAAAAGTGCACCTCGGCGATAGTGCACAGGTAGAAGTTGATGCTTACAACAAACGAAAATTCAAAGGTATTGTAACTAAGATAGCAGCAAGCAATACTACCGCTGCACAAAGCGCGGGTGCCGATGTAACCAATTATAAAGTTCACATTCGTTTATTGGCCGATAGCTATAAGGATCTAATCGATCCTTCCCGCCCGAAAAGCTTCCCTTTCAGGCCGGGAATGAATGCCAGCGCCGACATTCAAACCAAAACACACGCCAACGTACTTGCTGTACCCATCAATTCGGTTACAACACGCGAAAAGAACAAAGACGCCGCTCCTGATAAAAATGCAAGGACCGCCGCCAATAATAGCAGCGATGATGATGAACTGGAAGAAGTGGTATTTGTATTGCAGAAAGACGGTACAGTAAAAAAGGTAAAAGTAAGAACCGACATACAGGACATCAACTATATTGAAATACTAAGTGGATTGAAACCGGGTGATGAAGTAGTTACCGGGCCTTATACAGTGGTGAGTAAAACGTTGAAAGAGGGCGATAAAGTAAAAATTGTTCCTAAAGACAATTTGTTTACCGATAAAGACAAGAAAGATTAATGCCTTCGGCAGCGGCCTGGAAATTGAAGCAAGGTTAATCTTTTCGGCATAAACAATCTTTTCATGAAGTTTGGAATATTAGGAAGTGGAAGCTGGGCTACAGCACTGGCAAAAATATTAACGGATAACGAACATAGTATTCATTGGTGGGTAAGAAATGAAGTAACGATCACTCAAATAGAACACCGGCGGCATAACCCACATTACTTAAGCTCCGCCTACTTCAACACAAAGCTGCTGTTTTTGAATAATTACCTCAGGGAAGTGATTGCATTGTCTGATGTGCTGGTGATAGCGATCCCATCGGCATTTGCGGGCAATGCTTTATCGGGTTTACCTAAGGACATTTTCAAAGGCAAAAAGATCGTTTCTGCTATTAAAGGCATTCTGCCGGAAACGAACGAGCTGCTGAATGAATTCCTTGAACGCAATTTTGAACTGCCATTAAACGATTATTTTACGTTACTTGGTCCCTGCCATGCTGAAGAAGTGGCTTCCGAAAAGCTTTCCTACCTTACTTTTTCAGGCATAGATGGCGCAACTACACAAAATATTGCCGATCATTTTCAAACAGATTACATTAATACACTTGTAAACTTTGATGTGATTGGTGTGCAGTACGCCGCCGTTTTAAAGAATATTTACGCGTTAGGTGCCGGTATAGCGCATGGTCTTGAGTATGGCGACAATTTCCTCAGCGTTTATATTGCCAATGCAGCCAGCGAAATGACAAAGTTTTTGCAAAATACACGTGCAGACGACGGAAAGCAAGAACTGAATTATTCCTCATCAGTATACCTCGGCGACCTGCTGGTTACCTGCTATAGCTTGTACAGCCGCAACCGTACATTTGGCAATATGTTGGGTAAAGGATATTCTGTAAGGGCCGCGCAACTCGAGTTGAATATGGTAGCCGAAGGCTACAATGCATCAAAATGCATCAATTACATTAACCAGAAAATAAAGGCAGACATTCCGATCGCTTCAACCATCTACCAAATACTTTGGGAGCACCTGCCTGCACACGAGGGTTTCAGCCAGATTGAAGCATCACTCGTGTAGATGTAGGGTTTAAAGCTGGAACAGGTCTGCCGCAATACCATCGGCTAAAAACCGGCCATCCCTGGTAATTTTCAGGTGTTGATCGTTCAAAAACAAGTGTTGGTTTTTTATGTGTTTCGATGCGGATGATAGTAGGGTAGCAGCGCTTTTCTCTCCAAACTCTGCAGTCACTTTTTCAATCGATAAACCTTCAATGGTGCGAAGGCTGGTCATCACGTATTCGTTGAAACGGTTTGTTTTTGTCAATTCTTCCTTTTCAAAACGAAGGGTGCCGTTTTGTAAGCTGTTTATGTAAAGCGCGTTGTTGGCCACATTCCATTGGCGGCTAACACCGTTGAATGAGTGGGCTGACGGACCTAAACCAAGGTACGGCTTTCCCTGCCAGTAACTGCTGTTATGCCTGCTTCTGAAACCAGGCTTTGCAAAATTGGAGATCTCGTATTGTTCGTAGCCATGCTTTTCGGTTTCGGCGACCAATAGTTCAAAGTGTACGGCCTGTTTATCAGTATCAACGTTTGCAACCTTATTTTTTTCAATCAACGCATGCAAAGCCGTTTTCGGTTCAACAGTTAAAGCGTAGCACGAAAGGTGTGGCACTTGCAGTGAAATTGCCTTTTGTAGGTTTTGCAGCCACCGGTCGTTGGTGAGCGTGGGTGTTCCGTAAATTAGATCTATCGTAAGGTTATCAAAACCTTCCCGGCGGGCAAGTTCCACCGAACGAAGCGCTTGTTTAGCATTGTGGGCACGGTTCATCCAAACCAGGTCTTCTTCGAAAAACGATTGGATACCGATGCTTAGCCTGTTGATACCGATGCTTAGCCAGCCTGTTAATTTTTCAATCGATATATCATCAGGGTTAGCTTCAAGCGTTATTTCAGCGCCGGCCTCAACGCTGAAATTGGTTTTGATCGTTTGCAGGATGAGATCAATCGTGGTGCTTTCCAAAATAGAAGGTGTTCCTCCACCCAGGTAAATGGTTGAAACCGGTTCTTTTAAAAAATGCTTTTGCAGCGATATTTCTGTTAAAAGTGCTTCAACAAAATTAGCTTGCAATTTTGGTGAAGTAGAAAAATGAAAATTGCAATAGTGGCAGGCTTTCCTGCAAAAAGGAATATGAATATAAATACCGGCCATCAGAAAGTTTCCCTAATCTTGTTTGCGAAAAAATGCCAAAGGTAGTTACATATGTTTTTAGGGTGAGGGTATTAGCTTTGTTAATTCTTGCTACTTGTTTTTTTACTGCCGAAGCTCAAAAAACCTACCGCCTTTATATTGATTTTGTTGAAAGCCAGCAGAACTCCAGGAAGGCTGATCTGAAGCTGAAGCCTTCATTTAACAACCGGCAGCAGTGTGCGGACTATATTGCGAAGTTGCCGGCGCTACTGCAGGCAAGAGGTTATATTGCTGCTTCAATTGATAGTGTAGCTTATACCGATACGGCAGCACACCTAAAGCTGTATTTGGGCAATAATTTTTCGTTTAGAAAGATCACGCTTAACGAAGCCGACCGTTTGGTTTTGGAGCAGGTTATAGGCAAAAAACTGGAAAAAACGTCGTTTTCGCCGGTTGATCTACCGGCACTGCAGCAAGCCCTCCTCAACCATTTCGAGAACAGCGGCTATCCCTTTGCTTCAGTGCAATTTGACAGCGTAAGCCTTGATGCCAGCAACATGATCGGTGCAAAGCTCTCCATTGAAAAAGGCATTTTGTATAAAATTGACAGCATCAGGGTTTATGGTTCACTCAACATTTCGAAAGATTTTTTGCATCGCTACCTCAATATTGAAAGGGGAAGTATTTACAGCAGGGAGAAGATGGAGGACATAGACCGGAAATTGCTGGAATTGCCATATTTGCAGCAAGTGCAGCCCTGGGAAATTGTGATGCTAAGCACCGGAAGCATCATAAACCTATACCTTGGGCCCAAAAAAAGCAACCAGGTAGATGTGTTAGCGGGATTTTTGCCCGGCAACGGACAGACAGGTAAACTGCTGTTGACCGTTGATGCGAACCTGCAACTAAAAAATGCTTTTGGCACCGGTGAAAGTATCGGGCTGGTTTGGCAACAAATACAACCCCGTTCGCCCAGGTTGAACCTTCAATATATGCAACCTTATTTTCTCCGTTCGCCATTCGGTGTTGATCTGTCATTTGAACTTTTTAAGAAGGATTCAACGTTCCTCAACATTAATGCACAGGCCGGTTTGCAATACCTGTTCTCGGCAAACCAGGGAGGCAGGTTGCTCGTGCAACATACGCGTTCCAACGTGTTGGACGCGGACACATTTACGGTAAAAAATCTTCGCCGATTACCTGATATAGCCGACGTTAGTGCCGTAAATATTGGTTTCAATTACGAATTCAATAAAACAAATTACCGGTTAAACCCGCAAAGCGGAAGCCAATGGCGCATTTATGCAGGAGCCGGCAATAAAACGATCAGGAAGAATAGCGCCATCACCCAAATAAAAGACCCGGCCTTTGACTATAGCAGCTTGTACGATTCTATTAAGTTGAAAACCTACCGCCTGCAACTAGAAGTAGAGGCCGCGCATTATTTTCCACTTGGACGGCAAAGTGTAGTAAAAACAGCGATAAATAGCGGTTGGCTGCAAAGCCCCAATTATTTCAGGAACGAATTATTCCAGGTAGGGGGCTACCGCTTACTGCGCGGTTTCGATGAGGAAAGCATCTTTGCCAGTAAATACGCTGTGGGTACCGTTGAATACCGGTACCTGCTTGGCTTGAATTCTTATTTTTTTGCCTTTACCGATGTAGGATGGAGCCGAAACGAAAGCCTGCCAACTTCTATTCAACACAACTATGTAGGAGGTGGGCTTGGACTATCCTTTGAGACCAAAGGCGGTTTATTCAACATATCATTTGCTGCAGGTAAAAGAAACGACCTGGATTTTAGCATAAAACAAAGCAAGATACATTTTGGGTATGTGAGCATTTTTTAGGCACCACTACTTTTATTTCATGCTATGGGGTTGCTAGGATATTTTTGCCGCTACAACAGGTTTACCAACTTTGAAACAACTTTTCCTTTTTGCCTTTTTTTGCATTTTTGCCCTCCGTGCATTTTCGCAGGATACGTTAAAGGCTACCCCTGTTGACATTGTGCTTCGCGATAGCTTGGCAATTACTACTGCTAAGGATACTGCCCGAAGGTCGGACAGTGTAGTTTTCGTCGTGAAGCCTTTTACCGATACTTCGTACTACAAGTTATACAACCACCCCTTTCTCCCTTCAGTGCAAAACCCGCTTTACCTGGTTATAAGCGAAAGGCAGCGGCCATCAAAAGACGGGCTTTTTTATATTATTAGCGGCTTGGTATTTTTGCTGGGTTTCCTTAAGCTCATTTTTCCGAGGTACTTCCAAAATATGTTCAGGCTGTTCTTTCAGCCCACCTTCAGGCAAAAGCAAACCCGCGAGCAGTTGTTGCAAAACGATCTGCCAGCCTTACTGTATAACCTGTTTTTTTTACTTTCAGGCGGTGTATATGTTGCCTTACTGGCGCAGTATTTCCAGGTAACAACGCTGCAGTTTTACCAGCTGTTTTTATACGCCACCGTTTTACTTGCTGTAATTTACGTTGGCAAATACATCTTCCTAACTTTTTCAGGTTGGGTATTCAATGCAAGGGAAGCGGCCGCCACCTACATTTTCATCGTGTATCTCATCAACAAGATCATTGGTATTGTTCTGGTACCGTTCATTTTGGTTATTGCTTTTTCGCAAAGCCGCTTAATAGCGCCTGCTATCACGGTCTCGTTACTGTTAATGTTGCTGCTCCTTTCGTATCGCTATTTATTATCTTACGGCGTTGTTAGGCGAGATATAAAAGTGAGTTGGGTACACTTTTCCTTCTATATATTAGCGTTTGAAATTGCGCCACTTTTGCTCATTTACAAAGTGTTGGATATTTATTTGAACGGAACTTACTAATTTTGTCGAAACATCAGGAGCACGTATGGTAAATAACGGAGCAACTTCTGCCGGAGATGGCATCAAAAAGATCCTTATAACACAACCCCGACCTGAAAACGATAAATCGCCATATTTTGAACTAGCCAAGAAATACGACATCGACTTAGTTTTTCACCCTTTTATCAAGCTTGAAGGAATTCCCGCCCGCGAGTTCAGAAAGCAAAAGATCGATATTCCCGCTTACTCAGCCGTAATTTTTACCAGCCGCAACGCCATCGACCATTTTTTTCGCATTTGCGAAGAAATGAAGATAACTGTCAGCCAGGACACCAAATACTTTTGCATTACAGAGGCGGTTGCACTATACCTTCAGAAATTTATCCTCTACAGAAAAAGAAAAGTATTTTTTGGATCCGATGGTTCAAATAAAAGCATGTTCGATGTAATTAACAAGCATAAAGAAAATGAGAAGTTTCTTTATGTATGCAGTGAGAACCAGCAGGATAATGAAATAGTGAACTGGCTGAAGAACAATAAGTGCGAATTCGCGTTAGCATTTATGTACCGTACCATCAGCAACGACATTACACCTGTAATGACGGATAATGAATATGATGTTATCTGTTTTTTTACCCCAAGCGGGGTAAAGAGCCTTTTCGAAAATTTGCCGGGTTTCACGCAAAACGGTACCTATATTGGTGCCTTTGGTGGTAACACATCTAAAGCTGTAGAAGAGGCGGGGCTTACAGTAGAAATACAGGCGCCTGCACCTCAAACGCCAAGTATGGTTGCTGCTTTAGAAAAATTTCTGGTGGCTGAGGGAAAAAAGAAATAGCGAAGTATTGCACACATTCCTATAAATTTGTCTTTGGTCTTTTTCTTTAGTTATTTTTTGCTTATATAAACATCTTCAAATAAAAATCTCCCTGTTGATAAATTTTCTACATTTAGTTCTACATTTTAACAAAAGCTAAAGAAGGAACAGGATTAATATTGGTAAAACTTTCAGGAATAGGAAAGCCTATTCACGCTTTGCAGGTTACTTATTATTGAAAAAAGCATTCTTTCCTGGTTTTGTAAAGCATTCTTTCTGCATCTTGTATCGCCTTTTTTGGTGTTTAGGATCGACACGCGTTTTTACAATGGTGATGACATGTGGGAGGCAGATCGCTGAGCTTTATTTCAGAAGGAAAGAAGTTTGTTTTCTGTGCTATTCAGGATGAGCCAATGGCGGCTTTTTTCATTTTTTTACAAGGTAAAAATGATGATTAGTTCGCTTCATGTTTAACTGGTATTCATTAGGATATTATTTAAAATAAGAAGCACAATAAAGTATTTCTAAGGGCGTTTTTATCCATTACTCTTGGTCAATTCTTAAAGATATTCTAAAAGGAGTTGGTGGTTTTTTCAAACAATATATTTAATTACATTTGCTTATACCTTTTAATCGATACACAAGAATGAGAAGTCAACTTTTGACGTTCGCAGCTTTTTCTGCTATGGCGTTTGCTATCACCAGCTGTAGTAAAAAAGGGAAAGCTAAAGGAGTACCTGACAATGGTCAGCTAGTGGGAGTTTCTTCCAGTGCTCAGGCAAGCATGGGTAAACCATTAGGAATGGTTTATGTGCCACCTGGTACTTTCCACATGGGCCCAAGCGATGAGGATATCAATTACAACTTCACTGCCCGCAATAAGCAAGTTTCAATTAACGGATTTTGGATGGACGCTACTGAGATCACCAATAGCGAATACAAGCAGTTTGTTTGGTGGGTTAGAGATTCGCTTGCTGCTAAAGAATTAGGTTATGGTAAAGAAGTTGACGGCACTTTTGCTGTTGATTGGAAAAGGGCAAATACAATTAAGTACGGCGATAAAGCCGTAATGGAAAAAATCTCAAAACTTACCCTTACACCCGACAACAGGCTGTATGGTAAAAACGAGATAGATCCTGAGAAGATATTATTTAGGGTAGAAACATTCGATTTGAAGGAAGCTGCAAAAAGAGAGAACAAAGGTAGACCACGCAGCCAGTTCATTACCCGGTACGACGAGAAAGTATATCCGGATACGCTAGTATGGATGAGAGACTTCTCCTATTCTTACAATGAGCCAATGACGAAGCGTTATTTTTCTCACCCCTCTTTTGGCAATTACCCGGTAGTTGGCGTAAGTTGGAAGCAGGCCACTGCATTCTGCCGTTGGAGAACACATTATATGAACAGCTATCTTGAAAGAAAGAAAAAAGCCGTTGAAAGCGATTTCCGTCTTCCTACCGAAGCAGAGTGGGAATACGCGGCAAGAGGTGGACGTTCACAATCGATGTATCCGTGGGGTAATTATTACCTCAGAAATAAAAAAGGATGTTTACTGGCTAACTTCAAACCTGGCCGCGGTAACTATCCTGAAGATGGCGGCTTTTATACAGTACGTGCCGATGCCTACTGGCCGAACGATTTTGGGTTGTACAATATGTCGGGTAACGTGGCCGAATGGACATCTTCTCTTTATTACGAAGGTGGTTACAACTTCCAGCACGATATGAACCCGGATATTCGTTGGGATGCAAAAGACTCTGATCCTCCCCGCATGAAGCGTAAGGTGGTGAGAGGTGGTAGCTGGAAAGATGTCGGATATTTCCTTCAAACAGGTACTCGTTCATACGAATACCAGGATACTACGAAGTCATACCTGGGTTTCCGTTGTGTTATAGATCTTCCTCCAATGGCCCGGAGAAAATAAATCGTTTTCGGCCAAGCAAATGTCAGCCTATCAGCAAAACTTCTAATTACAATTTTATTTAACATTATTTAGAGCGTGGGGATGCGTAGATATCCCCACCTTTAAACTGCTATTTCTATTTAATATTTACCCGAAAAACAAATTAAACAAACAACATTATGGCTTCAGGTGTTTCTCCCGCAACAAACCGTTTAGTTAACGTAATAGTGTGCGTTGGTGCAGCAGTAGTAATCTTTGGTGCATGGGCAAAGATCCTGCACAAACCATTCGCTGATATTATGCTAACTGTAGGTCTGTTAACAGAAGCGGCTATTTTCTTAATTTATGCAATTCTTCCACCTCCTGATATGGGTGCACCCGCTGCCCCTGCTGTTGTAGAAGGCGACAAAGGCAATCCTGCTTTAAAATCAATGGAAAAAATGTTGGTTGAAGCTGATATCACCCCAACAAACCTTTCAAAACTTAGCGCAGGTTTTCAAAAGCTCGGTACTACTGTTGACAGGATGTCTGAGATAGGTGATATTGTTAAGGCCACAGGCGATTATACTCAGAAAACAAAGGCGGCAGCTGCTGCATTAGACACTGTAAAAGATGCTTATACCAGCGCTGCAAGTTCAATGGCTACTTTCGGCAACGCATCTGAAAGTACCCGCCAGTTTCACGACCAGGTACAGGTATTAACTAAAAACCTGTCTTCATTAAATACAATTTACGAACTGGAACTTCAGGAAAGTAACAACCATTTGAAAGCATTAAATGGCTTTTATGGTAAGCTTGCCGAGACTTCTACCGCAATGCAGGGTAGTGTTGAAGACGCGAAGAGAGCACAGGAACAAATTCGCGTTCTTGCACAAAACCTGGGTAACCTAAACAAAGTTTACGGCAATATGCTTGCTGCAATGCAGGGAAGGTAGTAGCATGGTCAGACATTGTTAACCTGAAAACACATTTCGCCAATTTAAACCCATAAGAAATCATGGCTTTACCTAAAGAGCCCAGGCAGAAGATGATCAACATGATGTATTTGGTGCTTACAGCGTTGCTGGCACTAAATGTATCATCAGAGATCCTCAATGCCTTTAGAACAGTTAATGAAAGTTTGCTAAATGCGAACACCATCATTGAAGCAAAAAACAAAAACATATTTAGTTCTTTCGATAGAAAAGTTGCAGATCCTAAAACAGCCGAAAAAGCAAGAGCCTGGAGAGCAAAAGCAGAGCAGGCAAGGCGTTTAGCCGACAATATGTTCTCATATATTGAGGGAGTGAAAACTGAATTGATGAAAGAAGCCGGCCAGGAACAACCCGGCGGAGAATATAAGGAAGATAACCTTGACGCAGCAACACGTTTGCTGGTTGAAAAAGGCAGGGGAAAATCGCTTTACCAGAAATTAGAAGAATACCGCAGGAATTTGCTTGCTATCGACCCCGAAATCAAGCAGGAGTTTGAAAAGAACCTTCCGATCGATCTTTCAACCCCAAAAACGCAAAACCAGGGTAATAAAGACTGGGCTTCGGCTTATTTTAGAATGACCCCCACCATTGCTGCTATCACTATGCTTAGCAAGTTTGAAAACGACGTTAAGAATAGCGAAGCACAAGTGATAGATTTTTGTCACCGCAAAGTGGGTGAAGTTGAGGTGGTGTATGATGAGTTCCAGGCTTTTGCCGGTACAAACTCGCAATATCTTATGCCGGGTCAGGAACTTGTAATTACTGCTGGTGTAGGTGCCTTTAGTAAAGCCGCCAGGCCTACTGTTTCGGTTGACGGAACAGGCGTAGCACTCAACGCCGAAGGCGTGGCAGAGTTCAGAACAGCAGTTGGGGGACCCGGTAGCTATACTAAAACCGTAAATATTACTTTTACCAAACCGGATGGCTCAACAGCAACTATACCTAAAAAAGTGGAATACACCGTTGGTTCGCCTACAGGGGCCACTGTAAGTGCTGATGCAGTAAAGGTATTATACATTGGTTTAGAAAATCCGCTGACTATTTTAGGTGGTACAGCCGGCGACGAAAAAACCAGTGCAAGCATTTCAAGTGGTTCGTTACGTAAAGTAGGCTCAGGTAAGTACATAGCTACGGTATCGTCGCCCGGTGAAACAACCGTTACTGTAAATGTTGATGGTAAAACAACACCGTTCAAATTCAGGGTTAAACGCGTACCGGATCCTACAGCAATGGTTGGCGCAAGCCAGGGCGGTCGTGTTCCTGCAAATACTGTTAAAGCGCAGCAGGGCGTGAGGGCCGATTTAAGAGATTTTGTATTTGAAGGTGTGAAATTTGATATTATTGGCTTTACGGTATATGCAACCGGCAGAGGCTTCGAGGAGCAACCAGGCATCTCTCCCAACCCGGGCGCATATTTCAATGGAGAATCAAAAAGAATACTTGATAGGTTAAGACCAGGATCGTCATTGATAATTGATGAAATTAAAGCAAGGGGACCAGGTGGAGATACCCGTACTTTGCCTACAATGGCTTTCAACTTATACTAATTAAATTGTATTGTATGAAGATGAATTTGGTTAAAGGAAGTTTGTTAGCGGTGTCTGTCATTGTAATGATGGCCGATGCGGATGCACAGACTCGTACGAGAAATGCCAGGACGAGAACCACCAGCGGGTACCAAAGCGGTTACAGCAGCGGTTATACCACGCCTGCCAACAGGAACGCACTACCTGATACCACCAAAAGGAATACCCGTTCTGGCACCGGCAACCAAAGTGGGTATACCAGCGGTTATGGCGACCCTGCTACTAACCAATCAGCAGGAAGCTCTACCGATAATAAACCGACTTTTAATGCCAACGTTCCTATTGAAAACGTTCGCTCGTCGGGCAACACTGGTATAGGCGATTCGGTTGCACCTTCGTTAAGAACTGATAATGCTATTGAAAGGCAATTGGTTAAAGACCGTACGCCTTTGAATTATGAACACATTCGTGAAGATGATGCCGTATATAAGCAACGGGTTTGGAGAGAGATTGACACAAGAGAGAAGATGAACCTGCCGTTTCGTTATGCAGCAAATGAGGACAATGGCAACCAGCGTTTTATTTCTATCCTGTTTAATTCCATCCAGGCTGGCGATGTTACCGCTTTTAGTGGCGACGACGATAGGTTTACGACACCGCTTACAAAAGAGCAGGTGGCTGCTGTTATCACCGGTGGTTTAGATACCATTCCTGAGTATGATATGAATGGTGAGATCATTAAATACAAAGTGATGCAGCGCCAAGTTGAACCTGATTCAATCTATAGGTTCAGGCTTAAAGAAGAGTGGATTTTCGACAAAGAATCGTCGAGAATGTTTGTAAGAATACTTGGAATAGCTCCCGTAATGACCAGGTATACTACTACAGGCGCACCAATAGGTGATGTAACGTTGTTTTGGGCTTATTACCCTGACCTGAGGCCGACACTTGCGAAGTATGAAGTGTATAATGGCAAGAATTTCGCGGGAAGAATGAGCTGGGAAGAATTGTTCGAAAGCAGGTTTTTCTCAAGTTATATTACCAAATCAACCCTCGACAATCCGTTTGACCAGAGCTTAAGGCAGTTTATAAAAGATCCTTTATTCCGCTTATTGGAAGGGGAAAATATCAAAGAAAAGATATTTAACTACGAGCAGGATCTTTGGTCGCACTAATAGTATTTATAGCATTTAATAAAAAAGAACCGGAAACGGTTCTTTTTTTATGCGTTCAGGCCTGGCGCTTATTTCCCAACTCTGGAAAGGCATTGTTAAAGCTGGAAAAATTAATAAAATTCGTTATTTACTTTTCTTGCTTAATTGCTTATAATTTCTATCTTTACGCCGGTTTTTCATAGGATATTGGATTTTAAAAACGGGGCTGGATGTTCATCCTGGCCCCTTTTTTTATTTTTGCACCTTCTGTTGCTCCGGGTGGAAATATTTCCAGATCAAGGTCGCCCTTGATTTGCCCAATATGGGAATAAGATCATCCATATTTTTTTCCTTAATATTTTTAACTGATCTGAATTCTTTCAGTAGCATCTCGGCCGTTGTCTTGCCAATACCGGGAATTTGCTCTAATTCGTTCCTAAACGTGCCTTTACTTCTTTTTTGCCTGTGAAAATTTATTCCGAACCGGTGTACTTCGTCTCGTATTCTTCTGACAAGTTTCAGGCTATCACTGTCCCACGGCAGCTTAATACTTTCTTTATCGCCCGGAAAGAATATCTCTTCTTCGTTTTTTGCCAACCCAACCACCGTTAATTTGCCCTGCAGTTCAAGTTGTTCAATACTTTCCATAGCGGCACTTAACTGGCCTTTTCCGCCATCAATTATTACCAGTTGCGGCAAAGTCTTTTCTTCTTTTAACAGCCGGCTGTATCTCCTATGCACCACTTCCTTCATGGTGGCAAAATCGTTAATGCCTTCAACCGTTTTTACGTTAAAATGCCGGTAATCTCCTTTACTAGGCAATCCGTCTTTAAAGCAAACCATGGCACTCACGGGGTAACTACCCTGGAAGTTGGAGTTATCGAAGCATTCAATATGAACAGGTAATTGCTGTAATTGCAGGTCGTTTTGAAGTTCATGCAGTGTTTTTTGCTTTTGCGTGTCAGTTTTCCCCTCCAATTGCAACATGCTTTTTTTACGCAGCTCCTCGCTGAAATAGTTGACGTTCTTTATAGAAAGATCGAGGAGTTTTTTCTTTTCCCCGCCTTTAGGTACTGTTACACTAACACCTTCAACCGGAAACTCGATCGGGATCGGAACAATGATCTCGGTTGCAATACTGTTGAAAGTTTGTCGCAGCATCGTGATGGCTAACGGTAGAACTTCCTCGTCCGTTTCTTCCAGCTTTGTTTCAAACCTTACCGTATGAGTTTGTACGATCGTTCCTTCGTTAACCATCAGGTAGTTCACATAAGCGAGGTCCCCTTCTTTTAAAATAGAAAATACATCAAGGTTTGAGAGGTGCGCACTGATGATCACCGATCGTGCTTTGTAGTGCTCGAGGTGTTCAATCTTCTTTCTTACTAATTCAGCTTTTTCAAACTGCATATTACCGGCATGAGCCGCCATTTCTTTTTTAAAGTGCTGTATTACCGGTGACAGGTTTCCCTTTAAAATATTCCGTATTTGCTGAAGTGACTCGCTGTACTCCTGTTCGTTTTGGTGACCCTCACAAGGCCCTTTACAATTTCCCAAATGGTATTCAAGACAAACCTTGAACTTTCCTTTACTTATATTCTTTTCAGTAAGATTGAGCTTGCACGTTCTTAAAGCCACATTTTGTTTGATGAAGTTGAGCAACTCCCTCACTTTAGCTACAGAGGTGAATGGTCCAAGGTATTCGGAGCCATCGTTGATCCTGGTTCTCGTTAAAAAAACACGGGGAAATGGCTCCTTTTTAATTACGATGTAAGGGAAACTTTTATCGTCTTTAAGATCGATGTTAAAACGTGGCTGAAACTGTTTTATCAACGAGTTTTCCAGGAAAAAGGCATCCTGCTCACTGTCAACTATTGTAAATTCTACCCGGTGAATACGATGAACAAGTTCGTGCGTTTTGTAGTTGGTGAACGTTTTTGTGAAGTATGAGCTTATCCTTTTGCGCAAGTCTTTTGCCTTGCCCACATATAACAATTCGTTAGCAGCATCAAAGTATTTGTACACTCCCGGGTTATGCGGAATGGTATGCGCAATCAGCTGAAATTCCTTTGAAGTCATAATTGATCTTTCCCTCCTTCATTCCATACTACTGTATTGGTGCGTGTTTTTTCACTATCATCCCCATCTTTATTTATTAGCTCTATTACCTGGAAACTTTCGTCGGGCTTCCAGCCCATTTGCAGCAGTGTAGAGCTGTCGCCCCGGTTTATATACTTTCGTAGCAATATTCTTTTTACAGTTTTGCCATCTTCCATCACCAGCACAGTTACACTTTGAAGTGGAAGGTTGTCGTTAGTAGCAGTATAGCTAAAGGTGAAACTTTTGGTTGTTTCATCAAAAAACAGGTTTTCGTTGTAATACTTTTTCACAGCAGGATCGCTGATATCATCCTTTAAAAACTCCTCAGCAAGTTTGTTGAACGTTGCATTATTTAGAGACACTGAGTCTTTAACTCCGCTTTCTTCTGAAATTTTATAGATGTAATAAGGTGTTCTGTTCACTTCATCAACCTGTTGTTGAATGAACTGTTTTACCGGGAAAAAATGGGTGGTATCGTTTGAAATTTTATTGCTGGATACACTGGTATCAGTGTTGTTTTTGCAACCGTACACAAATAAAATCACCATCAACAATCCTATACATCTCATGAAACAAAAATACAATTTGCATGGCTCCTAAAAAAACAGGCTGCGGGTTGCGCAGCCTGTTTAGCAGGTAGTACAGGTTGTTTTATTATTCAATAGCTTTCGATACACCGATCTTAAAACCAAGATCTAAAAGATGTTCTTTGATCGGGTATTCTTTTATAAAGGTTGGCATCTCCTGGTACCTGAACTGCGGACCAAAATTCCACTTGAAGTTGCCACTCTTTACCGAAAGAAAAGCTTCAACATTTGAGTTTATATTCCACTTGCGAAGAATGCCGGTACTTTCAGTATAGTTCTTAAAATTGGTAGAGATCAGGTAGGAGTTGTTTGTAAGAAGGTATGTTGGTTGTATGCTCGCGGCCACATTCAGCGATACTTTATCGGACCCAAAAACTTCATACGCTAAACCAACGGGCACCGATACCTGGTAGTAACGGTTAGCTAGCTGAACGGCTGTTGAGCCTGCTGAAGTGCGGTATTGTGAATGGCGGCGAATAGTTTGTATTCCATTGCTTCCTTGCAGGTCAATGGTTGCAACTTCAGCATGGGCCTGGTAAGCCTCAATGATATATTGGCGCGCATTAAACTGCAGTCCTCCGGTTAATTTCAGCTTCTTGCCAAGGTCGTAACCCAAAGCGATACCAGCTTCGAGGCCGGTACCTGGTGTATGTCGCACCACGTTATTTACATCGGCAATATAATTGATGGCTACAGGTGCATTATTACCCGGAGCAGTAAGTTTGTTTTCGCGCAAGTTTCTAAAACTGCGTGAAGGTGTGATATACACCTGGTAGCTAAACCTGTTTTTCAGGCTTTTCTTCTTTACAGCTTTCTTAACTATTGATTGATCAACGGCAGCATTTTCATGCAACTCAACTTCTTCTGCCGAAATTGGTAACAACTTTTGATCTTCTATTTTGACAAAGGTGCTATTCAACCCGGCACTTTGGTCCATGTTTCCTTCTTCGGCAACATGACCGTTTCTAAACCTGGCAAGTGTTTTCTGCAAGGCATTATCAAATGTTTCTTCGCTGATAGTTGCCTGGTAAGAAACGGAAGAAATAAGATTATTGCCTGCTAACCTTACAGGAGTAACTTCACCTGTTGCTACCGTGCGGGCGAGCTTTTTGGCAGGAACCTGCAATTCAGTTCTTTTTTCAGGAGTAGTATAATGCCATGCACCTGTTGGATGGCTGTTACTACTTAACGAGGTGATTAATGGGGACGTTGTTGTGGTTGCTTGTTGCTTAACCTGGCGGCGCTGATCAGCAAAAATATTAGGTTTTGGTGCAAAGTAAACACTAACTGCTATGATGGCTGCAAGTATGGCAAAAGAAGCAATAGTTAAAGCAGGCCAGGTTTTATCCTCGTGCAGGCTATTATGTATATTTCTCCAAACATTGTCGGATGGGAACATTTTATGGTTATTGGCCTGTTCCTGCAGAAATACTTCAAACTCGTCTTTGTAGAAATTATCTTCCATCTACCCGCTGCTTTATTACTTTTTTAAACCGGCCAGCCAGCTAAATTGCGCCTTCGGTCTTTCAAGAATGTTTTTCTTAACGAGTATTCCTTCAAGCATTGCTTTTGCCCTTGTGTATTGACTTCGGCTGGTGCTTTCCTCAATATCGAGCATATCGGCAATTTCTTTATGACTGAAGCCTTCAATTGCGTAAAGGTTAAGAACTGTACGATATCCCAAAGGCAGCATCCTGATACATTCTATCACCTGTTTTGCCTGCATTATAGAAGGAATAGTTTCTTCTTTGATTTGCAGGTAACTGGCGTGAATAAGATCTACGCTGTCAGAAAACTTTTTATGCTTCTTCAAAAAATTAATGCAAGTGTGTACGATGATCCGTCTTATCCAACCTTCAAAAGCGCCTTTGTTTTGAAAAGTATGTATCTGCGTAAACACTTTAATAAATCCTTCCTGAAGCATATCTTCTGCATCTTCCCTTTTTTGCGCATACCTGTAACATACCGATAGCATTTTCGGGCTATAACGGTTGTACAACTCCCTTTGCGCTGTGGGATGGTTTTGTAAGCAGCCTGAGATGATTAGTTCTTCTGTCATGAAGGTAATTGAAGGATTACCTAAAAATAAGACAAATTGCATGATACATTGCTGCATTCAATAAGAAAAATTTATACTGAGACCATGTAATTGATTGATGCATTAATTTTAGAGACTTTATTGTAAATCGATCAATATCAGCAAAACATGAAAACTGTACTTGTTCCTACCGATTTTTCTGACACAGCAAAGAACGCCGCAGTCTTTGCAATTAGACTTGCTGAGCAGGTTAAAGCCTCTAAAATTGTTTTGTATAATGCTTACCAGGTACCGGTAACGATAGACCCTGCAATGCCGGTAATGCAGATGGTTAATATTGATGAGATGAAAAGTATCAGCGAGAACGGGTTGCACACGCTCCAAGCTGAACTAATGTCTTTGTTACCCGAAGGAATAATGATTGAATCGTATAGTGAATTTGCTGTTTTGTCAACTAACATCGATGAAGTGTGTACCCGCGTTGGAGCGCAATTGATTGTAATGGGAATAACCGGAACAGGAAGTGGTTTTGAAGAAGTATTGATTGGGAGCAACACGATAAGCGTGGTGAATCGTACTAAAATTCCTGTTTTGATCATTCCGGCGGAGGTACGATACAGAACCATTAAGGAAATTTTGTTAGTGTGCGATTTCAGAAAGGTTGCAGAAAGTACGCCTGTTCAACCGATACTAAATATCCTGAAAGACACAGAAGCAAGACTGCAGGTATTAAACGTTTCAACGGAGAACATACAAAACCGTGAAGAAACACTCGTTCAAAAAGAGGTGCTTAACAAACTCCTTCAACCTCATTTGCCGGGGTACCATTTTATAAACAGCGATGATTTTGCTGAGTCAGTAAACGATTTTTCGGATAAGAACAGGGTTGATCTGATCATTACTATTCCGAAAAAACACGGCTTTTTTGAAAGCATTTTTAAGAAAAGCCATACCAAGCAGTTGGCCTTTCATACACGTGTGCCCCTATTGTGCATACACGAGGAAGAATATGAGCGATAGGCAGCACTGCTTCACGATCCTTTTTTATTGAACGATTCCCGCGTTCTGTCCTGGTAGCCCCATTCTTCATTTTCTTCCAGTTGGCGGCCATCGTATTTGCCATACCTGATTATGGTGTAAGCCATCCATATGACAATAAAAGGAGAGAGAAGAAACATTACCGACAAAACATCAAACGAAACACCAAGGTTAAACAACAGGGTGTACACCAAAAGGTAAACGGTGGCAAAAGCTGTAGAAAATTTATGGTTTCGCATATACTTTTTATTTCAATTATTATACCATGTAAAAAGTATATACCGCGCATTTTATGGCTATCAATGTGCAGGAACCCCGGTACAAATAACAACTATTAACCAAGGTATTTCCCAACTATCGGTACCCTTCTTCCAACACCAAATGCTTTGGGGCTAATCCTGATTATCGGACAGAACTGGTTACGCTTGTATTCGTTAGCGTTCACCAGTTTTAATACCCTGTCAACCAAAGCCGGTTCAAACCCTTTTTCTTTAATTTCTTTAGGCCCTTGCCTGCGTTCAATATACTGGTAAAGAAGAGCGTCAAGAATATTGTAGTCGGGAAGGCTGTCGGTATCTTTTTGGTCGGGCCTTAGTTCTGCACTTGGTGCTTTATTAATGATATTACCGGGTATCCGTTCACCTTGCTCATTTATATATTTTGCCAAAGCATACACTTGTTGCTTGTAGCAATCGCCTAACACGCCAATGCCGCCGGCCATATCTCCATACAATGTACCATACCCGGTGGCCAACTCGCTTTTGTTTGATGTATTTAATAAGATATATCCGAACTTGTTGGCAATAGCCATCAGGATATTTCCCCGGCTGCGGCTTTGAATATTCTCTTCTGCCACACTAAAAGGCAAATCATCAAAGATCGGTTTCAATGTGTCGAGAAATGCTTCATATACGCTATTGATGCGAACAACGTCGTACGGATTGCCTAACATTTCACTAAGCCGCACTGCATCATTTACCGAATGCTCAGTACTGTATGGCGACGGCATTAGTATAGCCCGAACATTTTCTTTGCCCAGCGCGTCGCATGCCAGTGCCAATGTAACTGCACTATCAATACCACCAGAAGAGCCGAGGATGGCTTTCGTGAAATTCATCTTCCCGAAATAATCTTTTATACCCGATACCAGTGCTTCGTATATAGCCGGGATATTTCGGTTGGGATCGTAATCTACAGGGTTGGGTTTGTTTTTAGAAATCGGAGTAATCGTATTGTCTCCTTTACAATCAGTTGTACCGTCATCGTACAACTCCACTGTTGAAAGGCTTTCTTTGAACATGGGAAGCTTCTTGCAGAGATCACCATTTATATCAAAAACCATTGACCCGCCGTCGAAGACAACTTCTGTCTGGCTTCCTACTGCATTACAATAAACCATGGGCAGTTTATATTTCAGCACGTTAGCTTTTACTATCGATTTTCTTTCTTCCTCGTGTATATAGTCAAACGGCGATGCGCTAAGGTTAATCATGATATCGGGCTGCTGGGCCATTAACTTATCCATGGGACAGATGCGGTAAAGCGGTGCATCGCCAAGGTTCCAGATATCTTCACAAATGGTTACGGCAAGACGTTTACCTTTAAATTCAACTACGTTCCAGTCGTAAGCCGGTTCAAAATATCGGTATTCGTCAAAGATGTCGTACGTGGGCAGAAGCGTTTTATGAATTTCAGCTTTTACTTCCTTTTCGAACAACAGGAAAGCAGCATTGAAAAGGTCTTTGCCTTCACTTATCGGGTTTCGGGCTGGGGCGCCAACCAGCACTCCGATAGTGTCGGCGTGCATTTTTATTTCATGTATAGCTTCCTCACATTTCTCAATAAAGT
>Ga0068630_1000106_pt1 | contig 22155 bp, 22 predicted proteins | sample InSIn4gowninarea_FD_77433 | JGI IMG/M metagenome (GOLD analysis project Ga0068630, IMG submission 77433) | Clean room microbial communities from NASA Spacecraft Assembly Facility at Jet Propulsion Laboratory, Pasadena, California, USA -... ... | reverse complement strand
CGGTAAAGGAGGAGATGAAGACGGGTTTTGTGGTATTGGAGCTAATCTGCTGAAGTTAGGACAGTGGTTTACACAATGATTATGCCTCCAAGCTCACCAATTCTGATTGTCTCAATTGCGCAGCAGCATATTGTTCGTGTATTCTCCTGCTTGCTTCGGCCTCGCGTTGCGCTTGTACCTCTGGATCTGCCGCTTGTTGTAGTTTCGAGAAGACCTGTGCATGAGAGCCGCGTTAGTCATTGTTTCTAGCTGTCCGATTCATAAGCGTAGTTTCACTCACGTTGCCTTCTACTGGTGTAGCCATTTGATTGACTTGGATTTCATGGTTTCAAACTCCAATGGCATCTGATGATAGCTAGCTAAAACTTGATTACTAAGCATAAATTTAAGCAGATGGGATGGCAGGTACGAGCATGTGCAAATCACCATATTCGCAGAGCGATTATGAGTACGAAATATGAAGTGGAAACAGATTTCATTACTTGTATCCTCATCAAAGGAGCTCAGGAGTCTATCGCTAATTGTGACACACGCCCAACGCTCGAAATCGTAACAAGAACCAACCCAATGTCCACCACTGATGACCTAGAATACAGAAATAGCAAGAAACCCTTGCAAAACTTGAGGACGCTTTTCTGAAAAGAGGAGTTGAAGATGAGCCCAAGAACCACGACAATTTCATTCGACTTGCGACAGACCAGTCAACGACCTGCTTTCAGGATAGCTCTGATCTTAATGTCTCATCATAACTCAGCAGTCGCAAGGGTAATTTGCGCGCACGCCATTGGAGTTTTATAGTGAGACAGTAACATCCTGAGCATCCGTCGAGCAAAAGTCGAAGAAAGATTTGTCATTGAAATCAAAAGAAATGTCGGAAGTGATCGGACAGTCCAAGTCCCCAAGGTTAAAAAAGTCTTCGTATTGGAGATCCATATTGTTGGTTGGTGGAGGGAAGGGTTGAGTCATCATCATGTCTGTGGCTAGGCTGTCACCTCCACAAACATATGAGCTTCCCTGATCAAAGGAGAATCCCGCAAATCCGACGTCCACTGCTGGGAGCACATTTCAGCTGAATGTGAGTCGTCGGATTGCTTGATTTCAAATGGCGGGAGGTCGAGTGATAATTGAGGAGGGGTGTGGCACATTTCCGAGTCCACAGAAGCGGCAGGCGAGGCAGTACCCAATGAAGGAACGCAGTCGATGTCGGAGAATGGTGAACGTGGACGCGATGACACACGATTGTTTTGTTGCATGTCTTTTAGTTCTTGGGTCAAGCGAGCGATGATATCGTCCTTTTCTTGACACTCCTGTTGTAGTTTGTTGTTTTGTGAATGTAGTTGGTCCATTTCTTCCTGCTTCCTCATGCGTGACATGTGCGCGGCCTGTCGGTTGCGTTGTACACGTTCATATTTCCGTTGGGCTTTCTCTTCTTCCGTTTTGGCACGTTTTCGAGGAGGTAGTGTGGTTGTGGGTTCTGGAAGCACCTGGCCCCAAGACTTTCGCTTCTTTTTCGGTAATTGTGACGAGGAGTGAGGAGAGTCTGAATTTGACTCCGACTTGACGGTGGCGGAGTCTGATGGTGTCGTGTCGATGTCGTCATTCTTGGTCATGTCTTGAGGACAGACGAAGGAGGGGAGGGATTGAGCGTCGGCGTCCATGATTGATGAAGATGAGGTATTTTGGTTGTTGAGGAGGAGGAGGTGAATGAGTGGTGATGGAATTGTGTTGATTGAAGATGGGATGGAAGAAGATTAAGTTTGGAGACGACGGATAATAGTAGTTAGCAGCAGGCCTGAGAGAAGAATGATAGACTGCATCTGATGTTTGGGTTAATGGGTGATTGATTTGAGGTGAATAGCAGCCTGAAGCGAGAGGGAAGAGGCCACGTAGTTATAAGTAGTTGTAGCAGCCAATAAACTACAGAACACCCCCTGAGCGAGCCGCAGTCCCCTTGGCTTAGTTTGGCTTGGGAAGGAACGGCATCGAAGGAAGACCACGGCACATTAAGCCCGATTCGCATTAATCTGTGGGGTCAAGTTAAGGCAGCCTCGCGCATCGTATCAAATGTCTATCATCATGACTTTTAATATTAATTAATTATCACGCAGTTCACTTACCATCATATTTCCTTCAAAGGGTAGAGACGAATTGAACATATTATTAGTATTATTGGTAGGCCGTCAGACTCTTCTCAGAATATCATCATCTGTAACATTATTCTCTTCGTTGCACAGAACTCCCCGGAATATTAATATTAATAGCTGGGCACGTCAGCCTTTCGCTGTGCCTTTGTCTCAATCATCAACATTACATCTTCCTGCTGTGCGACGCTCCATCGCTTGCTCGCTTGCTCATTTACTGACCACTACTTGCCTACTCACCTGAGCCAAAAAATGCATCACTTTGACTGTTTTACGACACTGCACAGGCTAAGTCAAGTGCCTTGCGTTATTAACTCACTATTGCTTCCATGTCCAGCCAAACCTTGCAACTTCCAAATACGGGGTAGCCAACCCCCATTCTCGCATGAATCCCTACCGAGCAACATTAATCATGTCTAGAACATTCTCAAATCAACAACCTGAACCTGTTCGATATCCTTTTTTCTTTGTGCGTTCACAATCAATAACTTACTGCCTTATCGCCTATCTTTGCCTAGATCTCCTTGCAATAATCATACCCTTCTTGTGGTTGGAGGAATGCACGCGATCTTTCGGTATTATTCAGGTTAACAAATCCGACTCCCAAACGTCTCGCGGGAGGTACCTGCAGCCTTTTTAAATATTCATCAGTCGTGACATCTATTCAAGAAGAGATCCATATCCTTGGCCTGGTTCCAGCCATTTTCTCAATCGTGTTGAACTCGTTTAATAATAATCACTTCCATCCCCTTCCTATCTGTATATGCCTTTCCCTTCTACAAATATATAATCTATATGCCATCTTCCTTGTTTCATGTCATCACCAAAACGCAGGACGACCAATGGGTGCACATGCTCATGAGGGAAGGAATTCAAATTGAACATAAGATACAACATCGTGCTGGCATCTTTGCTGAAATGCGCAGAGATGTGTGTGTTATTTGCAGCTTAGCGCAGGGGAAGCGGGTGGTTGATTCCCCCGGCGGTCGACTCTATGCCTCCGCCGGGGTCTGGAGAGGTGTCGATGATAGTGTGTATTTTGACCTTTTTGTTTCGTTTTTTAATATATATATATGATCTATTCATTTAGTTGATTATATTGAAAGGCCTAGAATAATATATATTTCACGAAATTAATAACAAAAGCATTGATACTTTTCTTTCCACAAACGGTTTCTTAACTATACACGTCTATATCACATTATTCATTCTAGCAATATATAAAACAATGTCCGTTCGCGTTACTATCCTCATCCGTAAGAAGGACAACCTGAGCAACGAGGAGTTTCACGAATAGTAAGCTCTCTCCGATTGCCAAAGCTGGTCCGGATAAATTAACACAAAGCACCAACAGCTGGTCCAACCAACACCCCAAGATCTGGCTGAGCGTCGGCATAGTCCAGCGTAACGTGACGAAATACTCACAGTTCCACGTCGACAACGCAACGTCGCAGGAGCTGGCGCAGAAGTATCACGTACCGATCGCTGTGTATGATGGTGGGGTCAACATCTATGGTCGATCTGTGGAGGAGTTGATGGCTGTAAGTCGCGTCATCATCTAATTGCCTGAACAACTCGCGAGAGTTTATAAATAATATGCAGAATGCTGATGGTTTTCCGCCCCCTGTCAGGTCTTTCAGGATGAAGAGTATCTAAAGCTCGTCGTTCCCGATGAGGAATCTTTCTTGAAGCGTGACGAGGCGGTCATGATGCTCGGTTGGGACGAGGACAAGTTCGTCGATGGGAAGCGTGTATAGGCAAATACGGCATTGTTTTAATAGATGAAGGTCTTTCTTTTACGAGCTTAGGGCATGAATCAATGATATGACATAACATGCGAAACTTCCTTTATTTTGTTGAAACTCGGGAAACAAGAAGGAAAATGACCAACGGTTGTGGTAGACTACTGAAATGCATAAACACAAAACATAATCAATCCACCAAGGAGAAAGAGCGACTTGGCGGATGCCTGGGATACGAACGACTTGGCACGAAGCTGTTATTAGAATGAGCAAAATGAAAAAGAACCCGGAAACGGAATTGAAAAAGTCGCTGCCTGTTGCCCGCAAGCAGTGCGTGGTAAAAAGAAAAGGAATGCAGAATGATGTTTTGATTAAAGAGTTGCGTACGTTTCATGAATGCGACTACGAATACGAATGCGAAACGCGTTAAGTAAAAAGGAGGGGACGAGGGGCTGAGCATTGATGTACTCGTACCTGAGCACGTTTTGGAAAATGTTGATGGATGGAGTAATCACCGATCGCTTTCACTATTTTTCGCTTAGCAAGATGATGATGATGAATCGAAGCCGTTCTCTAGAGCAAAGGCACTGGTTTATTAATGCTGTACAGTAATGTAATGATTCATGGCATAGTAGTATGGCGTGCGCGACGGTTTTTTACTCATGATTGTTCAGCAGGGACATTATTACTAAATTTTCAGTCAGGAGTTTGATTTAAAAGCATACTCATGATCATACAGTATGAGTCTGAAAGTATATCGTATGGTGCGCATAACTATTGAGTTTGTAACAATCATTGGGTCACTACTACTGCATATTACTCATCGACTGCAGAGTACCCTGCCAGCATTGCACTAATTAGGAAAGATGCACTGCAAGCTGAGACACGGCCCCTTGGCCTCTCCCTAATCGAGAGTGCGAGGATTAATAAAACAATTTGTAGAGAATCCATGGCCGACAGAGCTAAGCTTACAGTACTCGTACTCATTAATAATTAATATACTACTGTAGATTACGAGTACAGCACAAGACAGACAAGACAAGACAAATCAGAGGCCGAGTCGGGTCTTCGGACATGTTCTGATGAAAACCCTCCGAAACGGAGACGGATGAAAAGAAACACGGGCGGGGCAGGCTGTGAGTATGACTCTCGCGGACAGGAACGTTTATGCATCACCACCGGATTGTCCGCGTTTTTGATTCACTCCATCCGTGTTTGTCAGATTGAAAGCAAACACATCCATGCTCCTCATACTTAAACATCATGCCTTCCCCCTCCTTGACAATGATTCTTTCCGCAAGCAGACTACCACATTCTCCTCTCATACTTCTTCAACAACAACAACGTCCTCCGGCTTCCAGCCCACACTACTCACAGCCAACCTAATCATACTTCTCTCACTATGTCTTCTCACTTCTCCCAATCATCACACCCAGCCATCAAAGCCATGCAGAGCAAGATGAGCGTCAGTCAAACCTACTACCTTGCACACACTGCTCGTAGCAAGCTCTCATCAGAGGCAGCTCGAGGTGACCACAACCTCCGCCGCCTTGTCGGCCATGCAAACCTCCTCGACGTCCTTACCATCGAACTCCAAGAAGCTGAGCGAGCACAAGAAGCAATCTACAACAATGCCATCAAGGCAACGTCAAAGAAAGAGGCCAAGCACATCTCTTGGAGTACATCCATTGTGGAAGTCTCGGAAGATCTCACCGATTACGAAGTCGACGACGTTGACTCTGACGACGACGACTTCTTCGAGGACGCAGCGCAGATCCTCAGCATGGCACAACCTCTTGCACACATCAACTCCACCATGAACTTCATGCTACCTCCTTCAATTGAGGACGATGAGGATGAAGAGGAAGACGAAGACGAAGACATGGCAGACCTCGCTCTCGCCCGCATTCCTTCGCGTTCAAGCCAACCTCCCGAACTCACTCACGACTACAGTGATGACTCCGACGACGATTCTGCAGCCTCTCCCCCCGTCTCACCAGCGGAAACGAGCGCCCAAGGCATCATCGCAATGGACTTTGCCTACAACTACAACATGAAGTCGAAGCCGACAAAAGACGACTACTACCTCTCGCAACATACCTCGCCAATGATAGCAGCGTGCTAGGTCTATCACCTCGATACACTGTCCCTGCTTTTCATTACTGCGTTCTAGCGAGTTCGTTCATCTTCAATACCATCGCGAGTCGGCCCAGAAGTTAGAGGCTTGACTTCAGCATTTGTTCGTGTCACACTTTTTTTTTTCAAACCTCTACTTTCTTGTAAATTATGCTACCTAGCATTGGAGTTGGCCACCATGGTCTCCTACTGCTATTCTCTTCTCTTCTCTTCTGTTCACAGTACACAATATCAACGAGCACAATGTCTTATATGTCCTACACAAATTATATAGCTATCAGCAGAATATCTCTTCTCAATGAAGCTGCCGCGAAAATCAATACAAACACAATATCTTCATTTACTACTTCCGTTTGAATAGTCTGTTTTCATTGTACACCATCATGCTAGTACTAAAGTACTACTACCCCGCAGCTTCGAAAAAGCCATCTAGACTACTTCGACCCTGAAACGTGAGAGACAATAAGTTACTGATTAATGGCATCCGCGGAAACTCCACGATCCGGCCAGATCCTTGTCCCATGATCCATTCATCATCAACTATGCAAGACCCTTGGCTTGTTTAAACATTTATTTCCCAAGCCAAGCCTCTGCACAGGTTGCACAATTTAAAACCTACTCGTGGAGACACGAGCGCGCCTGAGTAGAAAACCACCACGCAGAAAGCCGCCAAGCATCCAAGATCTAGACAAGACAATTCTCCGTAATTATGGTTTTGCTCATTTTCTAAGCAAGGGGAAAGGGTTTTTTTTTCCTTTATTATTATTATTCCCCTCGCAATATAGAACCAGTAGACGGTGATAGGTTTTACTTCGTACACAGATATACACGCGGTTATAATTCTTTCGCTTGCTTACGCCCGGGCGGTTGCCTAGATTATTGGTTTGATACATGGAGTAAAACTTACACAATGCAGACTGGGGGACCTTGATGGCTTGCTTACACGTACGTACTGGCGTGACGTGGCCGCAGTACGACATCGACGACTGATCCGAGGACATTATAGAGTACGCGTCTGCCTGTTGCTGTGCTGTGCTGTGCTGTGCTGGGCTGTGCTCACTCCATTGTTTTATGAGTATATACGAGTATGATCAAGCGTATATCGTATAGCCGATATCGAAGGTCCGTGCTTACATACACAAAAACTGTAAACTCAAAAGTCAACCGTTCGGACAGCGTCACAGCCGTCGCTCCGTCGGCTTGCCGAGAAACGATCTTAACGGCAATAATATGATGATGATGATGGGCTTAATATTTTCTCTGGTTTTTTCACGTGGGATTTTATTGTATTGCCTTAGTGACGTTTTTGATCCTTGGGAGGATAGTAGTTCTCGCCTCTGCTGTCAGTATCTCAGCGCTGTGAGCTCCAGCTCCGTTCATCTTTCTTCTCGATCAGCGGAAGGAGGACATGCTCGGGATTAATCGTGCTCCACGACGGAGTTATATATACGCATGAGCTCAGGTAGCGCCATTACTTATTTCTTCTCGGGTATCAAGTATACTTGAGTATCAAATCCGCAGTCATCTCGTGACACCTCCTCCAGCGTCTCAGTTTCCTTCCTGTCCTCGTCGAAATCACCGTTGTCGAAGTATATCGACAGAGCTTGATATCCTTTGGCAGTAAGCACTTGCTCCTTTCGACGTACTGCCCCAGTCAACTCAGCCTTCAAGATGATGGTATCTATAAGTCACTCGAAATTTTCATTCTTCGCGAAGTTGCATCTCGTTGAATATTGTGCCTATCCATAGCACGGGGTTGTCCTATGCGTCGCCACGTGGTTTCAACTAGCATGAATCCCGCCCGTTACGTAAGACGCCATCGCAGTCAACATGCTTGAGAGATCCGGTACAGAATCTTCTACCAAACACAGTACAAACCATAAGAAATACCGATCTTGAATGGCATGATAATTAATTTGCAAGAACCTACGTTCTCCTATTGAAGTTCAGGGGCTTATTAGCCTTAAATGCACTAGTCTCGATATGGCAAATGCTGGCTTTCTTTGTTCTTTCGATTGTATTAATGTTTGTCGATATCTGTCCTCTGCTTCTCTTTTCTTCTCTTTCCTATAGATGCAATGGAGCAGCAGATCATAGCTGTTGTAGAAATATGCTGGTCAAGCGGGATGTGTCAAACCCAATTTTTTTTCGGTTACGGTACTTCATTTTTAGCAATAGAACATCTGGTTTGGTACATGAGAACACCATTCTCTGCTATGAAAAGCGAATGAAACATGGCGGCTCAGAGATTGAACGGAGTCATGCTGCATGTATCATGTGATATCCTGCTCATCATGGGAAACCTCAATACATCAAGCCATGCCTTATAAATTCCTTCAACGAAACAGAAGCATTCGTCACGGTGTTCTGTTTTGTCACAATGGCTGGTTGCCTACTGTTGTCCGTTCCGCGACAAAAGTAACGAGCCCTTTCTTGCATTCTGCAACTCACGCTCTTCAGCTGTGATACCTTGGATGCTTGAGACTTGTATCCGTTATAAATAAATATACATACATAGATGTCGAACTTCGTGATGGCTAACGGCGACACTTCAGGTATGAGGCATCCCTCAAAGTCTTTGACAGGACCCATTCTATATCACCGATCGATCAGAAAGAATAAGTGCGGTGCAAGTGCAACGGCGATGTGGCTAACATTATCTCCATAGGGATTACATGTCCTGGAGCTTACCAGACTCTCCGGGTATTATGGAATCATGTTGCAGTCTGCGACTTTCCCGGTGAGATGGTACTGTGATTTTGGCGTTTCATGTTTTTCACCTGGGGGTTCCCACAATGGTTGGTACTCCCTTGACACGTCCAGGATATCATTCATTTCTCTGTTTATCTTCACTTTTCACTTTTCACTTTCACTTTCACTTGTTTACAATATCGTCCTAATTCATCCTCTGCCAACAATGCTTCCTTTCCCACTTCTTCTTTCTCAACACCATCATCCTCAGAAACCTCAATATTCCCGAAAAATACTCACGAATCTCAAGCATTCAAACACTGACTCTCAACTGCTCAAAGAAGACGTGAAAAATGTCACAGGCGTCCAACAAGTAGGTTCTCCTCAGAAACCCCCATCAGCACCGATTCCCCTGGCTCGAATCGAGCAATTTTTCGATGAAAACATCTTGTTGTGCGAAACATGGAGAAGGATTCGAAGCTGACAATAGACCAGTCCGCTCCTCGAGGCACGTCGATGCCTAGAACTAATGGCAATCGACAAGGACCGGATGCAGCACCATCCTGTCGGCAGCACTGAACGCGTAAGTTTCCGTCATTCTCAACCCTCTTTGAGATGTACTGGGCTAACAAGACATTCACAGCTGGCTCTGTTCGAGTCGGCTTCGCAATACCAACGTCGTGCTTCGGAAGGGGCAGCGGCATTCTTGGCAATGGATTACACTGCCTCGGAGGCTGCCCTGCTAGAATGCTGCCACGCATATCGCTGTGGCCCGGACAGGTTCCTGGCCGAGTTTGATGCGATTCGCGAGGCAGCGGAGCACGGCGTTGAGGTTTGAGGATACCGAGGGAGATGCTGGCAGTCTGTTGTTCTACAAAACGACGACTACGAGCCATGAAGACAATTGAAGTTGGACCGTAACCCAAAGGTACTAATCCTCACCGAATAGCCTGCAACCAAGCAAAAGCAACTTCAGCAAAAGCAACCCCGAGACGCGATGCTAGTGCACTCCATCAAACCGATATTCAAGCAGTACAAGTCGTAGAACAAACACGGTCGGCAAAGAAGAGCGCAAGGAATCACGAAGCTGCTAGAGAATCTAGGAAAAGAAAGACAAGTGATGTCCCACACCTGGCACCTGAATTCGTTGGATACATTGGTGCGAGACCTGGGACGACTCAATGTCAACATGAAGAGTTGCTTCGAGAAATATCGCATCGGTTGTGGAGCCGTATACGATTGCCGATTGGGCAACCAAGGTTACGGCGAGTCTACCAAGACAGCCGTCAAGGTTTGCGGTGTGGAAATATTTGATGCTAGCAGTTGGCTAAACGCAGCATTTCTATTCTTTGTTCCAGAACCAGTCCTCCGAGGAGAAGCGACTTTCCCGATCGCCACTGAAAATGCTAGTACAAATGCCTGTGAGAACGCACTCAAGGCGGATACTCACGGTGACCTGGATTACGACTTTTGGCCTGTTAACAATGGACCCTGAGACTTGACAATCAACGGCAAGACTTACACCATCCACGACTACCTTGGTGAGGAGTACACAAAGAAGATCGTAAGTTATCTGAAGCCTGCGTTGTTGGTACGGATATCTAACCTCACTTCTATTCAGACTGATCTGCGTAACTGCGTAGACGTTAACGAGACCCTACTAGCGGGCATCTTAACTACCACTCTTTTCCCACATCAAAGAGCCGCCGTCGCGAAGCAGCTGTTTCTTCTTAACGGCTTCACAGAAGGAGGGATCTTCGGAGATGAAATGGGACTCGGAAAACCCTTAGCTACTTTGGTAACGCTAAAGTTGCTAACCACCGCCACGGTTGCTTCGATCTCGTTGTTACAAGTCCGAGGCGCAATCATACTTCGAGATAGCAGAAGTACAAGACTTTTTAAAGCCTTCACCCCTTGACCTGACGGAAAGACATGTAGAAATAGATGAAACTCAGTTAGTTGAAGCTCAGTTACGCGCAAAACCATCAAATCCTGATTTCACGTCACTTGCTGTTCATGACCTCGTCTGATCCTTCTTGGCTTCTACTGTCGCTGTATTGAGTTTATATTTATATATACCCAGTTGCCATCACAGCCATTCCACCATTGGAACCCTCGCCCGACGCATTGCAGGCTACACCCCGGCGCTTACAAGATGGTGGAATCACCCTTATGCCCCATCAACTTGAAAGGATCGGACGACTCCATGGATTGCTCAGTACGGTTGGTTACGGATCCTGGCAGATAGAATGTGTGCTGGAAAGCAATACCAAGTTATCGGCCTCATGTTGGAGCTTCTGGAAGAAAGCAGCGACAAGCCATGTCTTATCATGATGCGAACGGGACAGATATCTGATTGGATGGAAGATTGTTGCCGTCGTGTCTCTCCCGCCACGCGTGTCCTGAAATACCACGGCACTGGCAGGTCTACGATGTTGACGATCATGATCACGACCTGATCCATCAAACCAAGTGCATCACGAAGGCATTGCTGACGCTATGTTTCGATTCAGATAACTCCCAGCGAAACTGTCAACGTCTTCAATCGTCTCGAGACTCTCTTCCGCGTCCAATATGGCTATCACCCCTTGCGATTACGAAAACACATGTACAGATAGTGGCTCACTTCACACGCATCAAATTGTCGGTCTCGGCGGAAGTCTCAAACAAGCAGAGACTGATAGGAATAACCTGGATCTACCTGCTACTATGAGGATTCATGACGTTTTCCACCCTAGCCTGCTGTCCCTAGCTCACAATGATCCCATGGAAGGCCGAAAATTGGCACAACCGCCATCCCGTTGAGGCTACCGAAGGAGATGATGAACCTGAGTGGCTGGTTGACGACCTATTGAACCTGTTCTAGTGCTCCGTTCCACTTAACTAAGGGCTTGGTGCAGAAAACTTGAGGAAGGAATGAACCTTATGGGCAGATCTTGCATGATGATTCAGCTTGATAGACCGATGTGAAAGGACAAAACGAAGTTTGTTCGAGCTATACATAGTAACAAGAAAAGGTCAACAAAGGGAGTCGTTAACTATGGTTGCTTCATCAAGAAGGCTTCATCAAGAAGGAATTGATAGACGTAAGAGTTGTTCGGGACGGATTTGCCGCAGGCACAGCCGTCGTAATCCAGCTTAGTCGTTTCCGAATGAAGGTCTTATCTATGAGTTGACCATCCCGCCGCTTCGTCCATTCCCCTACTGTTGTCAGAATCGCCTCAACTATGCCAAAGTAACGACTAACCTTTCTCATCAAAGTACAAACACAACAATGCCAACACCACTCCTGCTGAAATATCCTTTCCGGTAGGACATGTTACGATAATAGTTGAGAAAGAGTTGTTCCCGTCGAAGAACTCGGATACTTTGGCGATCTCAGTCCTCAGATCGCGGCTACCCAATTTGCCAACAGTAGTCTTCAGGTGTAGTAGTCGCGGCCCAAGGCCTTTCTGCAGGTTCTCGTCGACATTGGGCGCACATATAATCACCAGAGCCTTGGCATCGACGTTAAACGTGCCTCGAGGCAGTGGTCCGAGCATGATCTGTGAGGCAGGGAGGATGGGCGTAAAGTTAGGCTCTACCGCCATCGCTTTCGCTTCTTGGAGCAAGCGCTCGATCAAATCCGGCAGGTCATCTTCCGAGGCCGCAAGGAGTTCAGCATGGTTTGACCAGAACACTTGTGGCGTCAGGCCATGTGCCCAGCTTTCAGCATCATCTCCTGCGCCCTGGACATAGCCAGCGTAGGATTCTGTTATGCTGGACTCTTGATAGATTGAAGACATGCATAGGAATATGGGGTGGTATGAGTCGGAATTGTTGACTTCTGTTAAAGTCTCCTCGGTTGGTAAATCAAGGCTCCGGGATATCCAAACTGGTCGTAGAGGTTTGCCAACTTGTGCCCGGAGATTTGTGATGTTCAGGTCAAGTGTCTATTTAATATCAACACGATTCATTCATGAACCACTCATTCGACATACCTTAAGGTCTTTTACAAAGCCATCAAGTCTAGCTTCAATCTGAGAATGCTCCGAGAGTGATACGAGTTGCGGCAGACGTTCAAGGCCATGCATATCTGGCTGATCTGGAAACAGGAGACGATTCATCACTGTGCACCATATTGGAATAGTCTTGGACAGAGCATCAGGAAAGTCTTGAATGAGGAGTGAGTATTTTGGTATGCTGTTATGTACTGCTCAATACACATACGTTTTCCTCTCCTAGTGGAATCCACGATGATACAACTAATCACAATCAATCCAAATTCTTTCCCATAGCTCTTCCTTACACCCTTTGAAGAAAAAGTAATTGTACTTACCCACCAGACCTCCCCACGATCTCCAGCACACCCAAATTCAACCGTCGCAGGCTGCACGCCCAGACGCCGTGATGACCATCAGTACTTTTGAAATACGCACTGCCCGCCTTGAGATCCGGCGGGATATACCAACTGCCACACCGCTCGTTGGCAATCACAGGTAGACCGTGCTCTTCAGCAACATCACGCAAGAAGCGCGAATCCACTTCTATGCTTCGCAAGCGGTTCTGTATCGAGACGTGCGTCTTGCCAAGAGCGGCAGTTTGTGCGGAGATGCTCCCCGATGCGGAGGGAAATATTAGGTCAGCGTATGTTAGAGCTTGCATCTTGGGAAGAGTTGTTGTCGTGGTTGACGAAGGTGAGAAAGGTGGTCGGAGTTTCCTCTTTGGGTGAGCTCGAGTCGGTGGCAAATGACTTGTTGGCCGAGGAAACCTCGATGGTTGTATTCAGACCACGGCTTACTGTGAGCTGAAGGGGAAGTATCGTTAAGTATTAAGATCTGAACTTCGACGTGTTGTAATTTGGAAACTGCAGTCTGTGAGCAAGATATTACGTGACTGTGACTCTTAAAGCTTCTTTTAACATCGCCCATACAATTGACATATGATTTATCTGCAAACATGGCTCCGCAAGCATTATACCAGGAGAAAAGTGTGAATACAACCTCATCTTTCGGAGGCAGAGTGAGTCGGTTGTATTCCACGCGAATCCCTCCAACTCCGGACAGCTTCAAGAAGGTCTGCGAGCAGCATGCATCTAAAGCAGAGTACCCACTAGCGTCCGAGATCAAGAAGAACGTTCCCATGTACGATACCTCTGCATTCAGCACCGACAGCGCTGAGGAATTCTCCGCACTCCAAGACGAACTATACACCGTCCTCCTGACCGGACCTGGCGTCTTCGTTCTCAAAAACATGTACACCGACCATGCTGCCATCGACACCGCCAACACCGCCTTCGCCCGTATAATAACCCGCGAGCGCAGCGCCTCCACTGCAAAAGGTGACCACTTTGCCGCCGGCGGCCGCAACGACCGCATCTGGATCACCTTCAGCAAGCACTGCCTCGAGGACCCCGCCTCTTTCGTCTCGTACTACTCGAACCCTTGGTTCCGCATCGTCTCGGAAGCCTGGCTAGGTCCCGCGTACCGCATCACAGCGCAGACGAACATCGTGAAACCCGGTGGCGCCGCACAAGTCGCGCACCGTGACTACCACCTTGGCTTCCAGACGGAGCACGACTGTGCGCGGTTTCCTCGCGCGATGCAGATCGCGTCGCAGCTACTCACGCTGCAAGGGGCCGTCGCGCACACGGATATGCCGGTCGAGAGTGGCCCGACCAGACTACTCCCATTCAGCCAAGCTTTCGAGGAAGGATACATGGCTTACCGTTTGCCAGACTTTACGCAGTATTTCCTCGAGAATTACATCAGTCTCCCGCTTAGCAAAGGCGACGGACTGTTCTTCAACCCGGCCCTGTTCCATGCGGCTGGAGAGAACACGACCGCGGATTTCCACCGGAGCGCGAACTTGATCCAGGTTTCCAGCGCGTTTGGGAAGACGATGGAGACAGTGGATACGGTGCCGCTGATTGAGGCATGCTGGCAGGAGTTGGTGCTTTTGCGAGATACTCATGGGTTGGAGAGTCGGAAGCTTGGTGATTGTATCGCGGCTATAGCGGAGGGATACCCCTTCCCTACCAATCTTGATCGAAGACCTCCGGCGCCTAGTGGCATGGCTCCGGGGAGTGAGCAGGGTCTTCTGCGCCGGGGCTTGAGTGAGACGTGGAGTAAGGAAGAAATGATTACGGCCTTGCGGCGGATGATAGTTGAATCTCAGGCATAATGGTATGTCAGTATGGTATGGTGTATTTCAATGGCAGATACGTTCGCGATGTAAGTTTTGACAGTAAATCATCCTCCAGACGAACGGCACTAGCTCGTGCAATCAGTGTGCCCTACTCTGTGTGGATCAGCCAGGAGACGTAGTCATAATTTTCTTAGTAAGTGGTCGAGCATATGAATTGTGGCAAGCTTTCAAAAACGTAGCGCTACACCGACTAGACACCCTTATACAAGTGAGGTAAAAGCTGAATTCGGAACTTTCAACATCAAATGAGATAGCAGAAGTACTATGGAATATAGAAATACTTTATGAAGCATAATCCATTGTGAGATAAAAATAACTTGAGCTTTGATTCGCCATATCATGACTTGGTGAATAAATCTTGTCGTGCAAGGAGAATATAAATTCAAATATAAACTCGAGATGGATTCGTTATAGTCGTCTGCGGGGTGTATCGTGTATCTCAAGGGTGCATCATAGTCGTTGTAAGAAAATCCTGAGCAATTCAGTACGTCTCTCGTCGCTCTGTTGCTTGCCAATTTCTGCCGCTGGTAATCGGATAAGCACTCGACCGAATATAGTGGCAAAAGCCTCTTCTGCAAGCTGTCTTCTAGCAATAACGGGCTCTTTAGAGAGCGTTCTTTTTGGCAAAGGAAAGCCAGAAGTCAGTGGTGGGCTCAAATTGGAGCGAGCGGACGGTGTCATGTCATCGACTGCTTGCGATGTCTCTTGAAGAACACGCGACAGAGTTGAGACTATTAGTATGAATGTGCCGCGATTGACATTAGGCAGCAAAGAGAGAATTGCTTCGCGCTGCTCCTCAACGTTTTGTTTTGCACGGGCCTTGTCGCTGAAAAAGTCTCGGTCAATTTTAATCCATAGCTCATCAGAAATAATACCGCCGAGTAGATTCTTGAGAAACATCAATAAACTGTCGGCGAACAACTCCAACTTTTCCAGAGCCGGTAGTTCCTGAGGTAAATGCTCATTAAAAGGTTGATCCGAATCCAGAGCTTCGAAAAGAGCTACCTTTAGGTCATATCTCTCTGCTTCATCGCTCATCCAGCCCGCTTCGATAAACGGCCAACCGGCATAACGACTCCATGGCGGCTGAGTAGCGGGATCATTCGTGTTGAAGTCATTGGTCATAGTCCAGTCCGCTAGATAGCGCTCCGTTATGGCTTCTGTCGCTTCGGTCAGCCGAAATATCTCTCTCGGAACCGAGAACTTAACGGCTATTTCATCGACTTTGCCAGTGGATCCCTGACCTTGAGGCTTTTGTCGCTGGAGTAATCGTACGCCGCCTTCAGGAATTCGACTCAATTTGTCCAACGTCCAACCGTGAGCTGAAGTTTTCCAGAGACCGCGTACAGGGACGAAATGATCTCTTCCGTCTTTGACACGAAGTACTAGAACATCCTCGAGCGTCTGACCGTCGTTCAAGTCCCGTACCAAATTAAGATCATGAACACCAGCAATTAACTCAACAGGACAAGTTTCCCCAGGTTGCAAGATGTACGTGTGAGGAACGTCTTCCTCTGGACGACCTTTGGGCACCACGTCTCGTATTCCTAGGGTCAACCATGGGGGAGTAGCGCGAGGCTTCCCATCTGGACCGGGATGACTAACAAATCCAAATTGCGCTTCGACTTGGCCGATGTTGGCGACGGTGAGGCTCCTGACTTTGACGTGGTCGATGTATCGAATCCCTCCGAAATTGATGCCCTCCGAATCTCCACTAGTGTCTTGTCCACCGTCGATAACCAATGCGATGACAGGCCTACCCTCATTCTCGGCCCGGTCAATTTCCCGCACAACCTCTTGTTGCACTTTGGCTTTGAGTTCCGGGATAATAGCTTCGTACTTCAGGTGAAAGACTGCATCCAGCGGTTTATGATCTGAAGACAAAACGCGTTGATGGGAAACATAGTATTCCAACTGAAGGATATCCTCAAAACCCTCCTTCGTAGTGACCTTGGACGGGGGAAGACCAGTATTGTTAGCAGCATCATCATCATCATCACCATCATCACCGTCCACATCAGGGTCGTATTCAAATAAAGTATTCTCATCCTCCACTGCCGTGTCAACGCCACGAGTTGTCATAGCTTTATCCCGTGTATATGAGGCACGCTCTTCCTCCAACATAGCTTCGTGAGCTAGTTTGTCTGCGCGCGTTCGGAACAAGATTCTATCGCACCAGCTCGGTCCTCTCTTTTTCTCACTAGAGTCAAACACACCGACTGCATGCAGATCGTACTTATAAGTCGGCAGAAAAGTGATTGGTCCTTCTTTCCAACCATTTTCAAAGGCTTTACGGGCGTGCTGTTGCTGCCGCAGTTGATCATGCGGGAGGAGGGAGTCTATTGTAGCCTGTAGCGAAGAAGGATCGAGATGAGGATCATCGTGGTCTACATCCGAAGAACGTATATGTTGCAAAATGTTGGAAAATCGCGAACTGATACCGTGCGAGGTGTTCGTGGGAGACAGTGAATTAATTGAAGATCCATGAGACGACTGCGTGGAAGATCGATTCCGACGATGGAGCAGGCGATCTTTCATCGAATGACTGTCTTCATCAATCTGATTATCAAGCACTTCTGCTGACGGGCCATGGTCGTATTCATGGCGAGTATGTAGATGCAGCAATCGCCGCACATCATCAGCAGGAACTCCTTCAAGTCTATAGTTTAGATCTCCGAACCAGAAAGCGAAGTCCTCGTCTCCAATTTTTTCACCATAGTTCTTCTCCACACCCATGCTGTCAACAACAGGATCGAATTTTGTCCGGCTGACGATTTGCGCAACATCCCAGTTGCGCCGTTCCAAATCGCTACTAGAAGTGCCGCTTGCGAGGTGACTGTTAATGAAGACCAATCGTGTTGTATCCCCAAGAATAATTCTGGCAGTTACAGCACCCTTATTGCCCATGTAGCCAAGAAGGCCGGTTCCGACACTCGTAGTACTAACGGACGTGACCTCAGAGGCAATCTGAGGGGAGGCATATATCAACAAAAGAAGACCAATCAATTGCTGCTCGGCAATCAAAACATAACCACGCGGCAGAGCATCTTCAAGTGCTTGTTGGTATTTCTTCGCTGTACTATTATCCGTGTAGGGGCGCAATGCTTCAGTTGCCGAATTGACATCGACGACCTCTTGGACACCAAGCACATAGAGTCCAACTTCTGATCCTACCGGTATTGGCCCTTCCTCTCCACGAGGTAGCGTATCCTCCCTTCGATATTGTCTATACTCTTGTTGTTCTGCAGTCTCCCCATTTATGATCGGTTTTGTCCTGTGATGATGCTCTGCTGGTCCCTCTTTTTCTTTCTGTGTATAGTCTTGTTCTGAAAGGCCAAGTCCCGAGAGTGCTTCTGAAAGTCCTTTGCCGTCGACGAACCAACCGCCAAGGTCATTCTCGCAGCCCTTGTATGCAGCTACATTCCAAGAGCCTATCTTTATGCGGAGCGACCGTGGTCTCGTGTAATCTGCTCGTCGTGCATATACAGCTTGGGAGAGCGTGTGCTGCGTTGAAACGACCTGCTTGTCTTGAAGGTCTGAGTGGTCCGGCTGCGACATCTTGGGTTATCGACCTGCTTGGCGTCGCTGGCGAGACGTGGAAATGATCACCAAGATATGCGCATTCTTCGTAAACCTTCGAAGCGAGCAACTGAATGTCACGCTGGTTTACTCGGTTCTCCTACAGCGAGAAAAGTCTTGTAATGTGAAACACAGCATTGAGTTATTACTAACTTACCCCCCTTGAAACAACACGACGCTATGACGCATGCGTACACGGTGACTTCCTGTTTCGCACGTGTTTGTAACTTTCACCAACAACAACACATCCACTTACAAATAACTTAGCCTACACAAGACACGCGTAGTAATGTATTGATCCGACCGATAAATACAACTGAGCTTTTCAAGTAACTGCAAACATCATCACATAACATCATGGCGCCAGTGCGCTCGAAGAAACGCACCAATGCGAATCTACTTCCAGTTCCCGGCGGGCACTCACAGCAGTACCTCTCCCCCTCCGATATCGAGCTTGAGCTTGACCACGACCTCGATCCTGATAGTGACTATCCCATGGCCACTGAAGCACTTCCAAAGCCACCCCTACGCACCAACGAGGAACTCAACCTCCAGGTCCTGCACAAACTAAATCCGGAAATTAGAGCAATTGTTTCTCTCGCTACTTATGCAGTCATTTACACGTTTTCATCAGGAACTCAAGGATGGGAGAAATCGGGAGTCGAAGGAACGATGTTTGTCGTGCAACTAGAACCTGGCTCGGCTGAACGTTACGGTACAAATGCTACAGAACAACCGGAGGAACGCTATGCTGTGTTCGTCTTGAACCGTCGTGGGCTTGAAAATTTTATGCTGGAGCTACGGAACGAAGACGATGTGGAAATAACGAACGAATATGTTATACTTCAGAAAGTTGAAGACACAGCCGATGGTTTGGGGAGTCAAGAAAGCGTTATATATGGCGTTTGGATATTTGCTGAGCCGGAAGCTTCGACCGCTGATGCTAGAACATTTAATGCGCAAGTCATTCAGCAGTGTGCTTCACAGGCGAGCATGAGTCGTGCAAGACTAGACCAAGGATACCATGAGTTGGAGAAAGAAAGATTACGTATAGTAGAGGAGCAAGAGATGATCAAGGCAATGCTCGAAGCCCAGCAGGAGCGCGAGAGGTTGCGAGTGGCTGCAGAATGGGAAGCACAACAGTCACGGCAGGCTGCAGAGCGTCATTTCTTGGAGCAACAAAAAGCGGAGTTTGTGGCGGCCAGCGCCAGGAAAACAACGCTTCTCGATCTTTTCAAGGCTCCCACGCAGTCACCTCTGTCCAGTGCTTCCTCGAAACCTGTCAGCCTGTTGGACCTCTTTAAGAAACCCCAATTACAACCTAACCAAGTTGCTCAGAGTCCTCTACCACAACAACAAAGCCATTATCCGGATAATAGGCAGGATCGTCATTATGAGAACAGATTGCACGAATCGGGTTTGTATTCTCAGTCGCCTTTGAACAACGATGGACGCGCGCCATTTCAATTCCAGCAACAATCACATAAGCCGCAACAGGACCCGGATCCTTATGATTTTACCAATCAACAATCCCAAACCCACCAGTATCCGCTTCAGCACAACAATCAACATCAGCCTTCTTACCAGTCGCAGCAATATCCCCAAAACCATCAGAATTCAAATTTCCCAGCCCACCTACATAACCAACATGTTTTGAGTCCACAATCATTTGGGAATAATCAATACACAGTTCCACCACCGGTATTGAATGCCACTTCACAACACATACCTCCGCATACACAAGGTCAGCCAGGACAGTTTGGATTCCATCAGCCTACCCAATGGCTACCCTCACGAGCGCCAATCAATGGCCAGCAAAACCCACCACCTGATGTTAATTTCGCCAGGCGTTTCCACAGCCATCAGTAATTTTGGGGTCATTGTGAAGATGTTGGTTTTGTTGATGACAGGAAGGATGGACGATAAACAATTATAACACGAAACTCAAGGGACAAACATCTCTCAATTCACGGCCGTAAACTTTTATTATTCTTTTCCAGGGGAATATGGGTGGCAGAGGCCAAACCTGTATATTATGTAGCCTTGATCAATGCCCAACATTCAAGCTGATTACTCCTCTTCGTCTCCAAATAAGTCTCCTACCGGCACACCATTGCTCGGTTTGTCGTCTGCATCTTCAGCTTCGTCTTCCTCATCATCAAGGACTCTTGTGGCCTTCTTCCTCGGCTGTGATGCAACATCCTCCTCTTCGGCAACATCCTGCATACTCTCGTCACCGCCTTCTACCGTGTCTTCCCTCGCCACTCCTCCAGCAGCAGCGACATCATCCTCATCGTCACTATCCCTAACCAACTCACTACTTTTGAACTTCGAAGGCGCCGCCTCTTTCGCGCCCCCCCTCCGCTCCAACTTTCTCTTCTTCTTCTTCCGCGGCGCCTCCCCATCCGCAGGCGGAGTAGCCGTCGGATCCCTCGCACCGCTCTCCTCACCATCGAGATCGGACCCGACATCCTCGCCCTTCTTCTTCCTCTTCCCGCCTCCTGTCCCACGTTTCGGACGGCTCTTCTTCTTCCCCGCCTCCCCACCAGCAGCCCCCTCCTCATCCGGACTGAACTCCTCATCCCGCCTCCGGTCCTCCTCAGCCCGCATCTCCGCCAACGCACGATCCCTCTCTGTCAACTTCGCCCTCTCCTCCGCAACCAACCTCCTCTTCTCTTCCTCCGCCTCTTTAACCCGCTGCACCTCCTCCTCCCTCCTCCGCATCTCCTTCTCCCTCACCTCCCTCGCCGCCGCCAACCGGCTCGCGTTCTTCTCCTCGTACTCCTTCTGACTCTGCACCGCACGCTCCAACTGCTTGCGCATCGTATTCCGCGCCATGTTCACGCGCTGCTCGATGTCGTGTTTCGGGAACGGCGGATTCGCGGACTTGGACACGGCGGTGAGGGTATCTATGGCGAGATCAAGGCCCGAGGCGGCGTCTTCGACTTCGGCGAGGGTGCGCTGGGATTCCGAGAGCGAGTGCAGCAGTTGTGCGAGTTGCATTTGCACAAAGGCGACGTTGAAGCGGTAGGTTTGCGCCGAGGCGCGGGTTTTTTCGATCTCGTAGGCCTGCGAGGATCATGGGTCAGTGGGATGAACTTGTGCATAATGAATAGAGGACTTTTCACGTACGCGTTGGGAAAAGTCCAAGGAGAGGCGCATTGCTTGGGCGTCCTTTTCCTGTTTGCCGCGGAGGAGCCAGACGCGTGCTAGACAGCCTAGGAGCGTTGCGTCGTTCTGACGGTCTTGGGCGAGGGCTGCTTCGTACTGTAGGATTTGTCAGCGGACCTTCCCCTACACGTTTCGGAACCACAACTTACATGTTCAATCGCGCGCGAATACTGCTTGAGTTCGCAGTAGATGTGGCCTAGATTGCTGTAGACGCTAGGGTCCTTTACGGTCTCGCGCACCTTTGTGAATATCTGAAGCGCCACGCCAAGATCCTTCTTGTCCTCGGCCATGGCAATACCAATTCCTTGCGCGGCATATGCGTTCTGCGGATCTAGTTGCAACGCTTTGTCGAAGAACTCCACTGCGCGAATATACATTTTGTGCCGTGAGTCCTTCTCCTGGTCCGTGTCTCTTTTCATCTCGCGGGCTGTCACGAGATATAGATTACCCATTGCCGTCAGAGCGTATCTGTCATGTTTGTCGTGATTTTGTAGAGTGTGCTTGTGGTG
>Ga0068630_1000101_pt1 | contig 22216 bp, 15 predicted proteins | sample InSIn4gowninarea_FD_77433 | JGI IMG/M metagenome (GOLD analysis project Ga0068630, IMG submission 77433) | Clean room microbial communities from NASA Spacecraft Assembly Facility at Jet Propulsion Laboratory, Pasadena, California, USA -... ... | reverse complement strand
CGGTGGTTGCCGTAATATCACAAAAGAAGTTTAGGTTCGTCTGGATCAGATAAATAACACATGAATTTAATAAGTTTAATCGAGTCTATAACTAACGGTTCTACAGTAGGCTGATTAGATGTTTTAAGTGTACTTTCTATATGTGCAGGTATAACTGTAATAACAACTAAAAACCCTATAGAATCTCTAATCTGATTAATCGCATTATTTGGAATAATATCTATTTATTTAATATTATGTGGTTTTACTTTTATAGGTTTTTCCTATTTAATCGTTTATATAGGAGCAGTATCTATACTGTTTTTATTTATCCTTATGTTAATAAATATAAGAAGTAGTGAATTACAAAGTAATAATTCGAACAGTATAGCTTTAGGTTTATTTGTAGTTTTACTTACAAATTACATAATATTTGAAATACTTCCATATTCTTTAGCTACATTAAATAACTCTCTACAAAAAATAATTTCAATATTTAATATAGGATTAGTTCAAGATTATAAAGAAAAATATTTATTTATTTGAAATGTAGTAAGTAATGGATGAGAAAATTATATATTTGAAACTAGTCATATTTCTGCTATCGGTAATATATTATATACAAGTTATAATATGTGATTGTTCAAAGCTAGCTTTATTTTATTATTAGCAATGGTAGGAGCCATCGTAATAACAATTCATAATAAAAAACAATAAGAGGTATAGTCTCTATAGCTCTTTCGGGGCAGCTCTTATGCCAAAAAGAATACAGCTGAAGATTAGCTGCTTTATTTATGCATAAATTAAAAAGAGGGATTAATTCAATTGGCAGAATGATTGCTTTACACACAATTTGTTAAAGGTTCGAGTCCTTTATTCCTCAAAGATTCCTTAACTTAATCGGTAAAGTGCTTTTTTGATAAGAAAGTTATTTAAGTTCAAGTCTTAAAGGAATTATAAGAGAATTGGCCGAGCGGTTTAAGGCGGTAAGTTTGAGTTTTACTAAGTTATAAAGACTTCATCCGTTCAAATCGGATATTCTCTGTATAAAATTAATAATAGACATATAAAGGTTTAACTTTACAAGTCCTTATGGAGCTTAAAGGAAAAGAGTGTAATTTAATGGTAAAATAGGAAGCTTCAACCTTCAATTTCTTGGTTCGAGTCCGAGCACTCTTGAATAAACGGGTTATGGCTGAGCGGTAAAGCGCTTTCTTTGGGAGAAAGAAACCCTAGGTTCAAATCCTAGTAACCCGAAAAAAATCGGAATTTGCCTACGTAATTCATGTAGGTGGCTCAAACGGAGCCTACATAATAAACGAAGTAAATTTATGTAATAATTAGAAGATATAGTAATATAATATGACATGAGCATATAAATTGATATATATATTATAAATATAAATTAGAATAAAATTTATTTTATTTTAATTACATTTAAGTATAAAAAGAAATAATTATGGAATTGAAGCTATATATTAAAGAGAATTAATTATTATTACTATAGAAAAGCATCTTTAAGACCATTTTCTATAGTTTTATAAACTCTAAGATAAATCAGATAATAAACGAAGTGAATTGAAATATCTTAGTAACTTCAGGAAAATAAATCAAAAGAGATTTTATGAATAGCGTGAGCGAAATTAAAACAGTCCAAAAATTAAAATGGTATATAAACAGTTTGAATAATGGGGAACCTTCCTCAAAGACTAAATATAATATATAAGTGATAGTGAATAGTACCGTGAGGGAAACACAAATAAAAATAGTTATTTTACTAGCGGTTTAAAATAACAAATGTACCTTTTGCATAATGGGTCACCAAGTTAACATTAGATGCGAGAAAATACGTAGTTAAACCGAGCGTTAAAATAACGGTATAGTGTCTAAAGTTAGACCCGAAGGCTGGTGATTTTACCATAATCAGGATTATAAAAGTCCGAACGGAATATTGTAGCATAAATATCCGAAGAATTATGGTAGGTGTAGTGAAAGACAACACTGACTAGTATAGCTGGTTTTCTGCGAAACCTATAATAGTAGGCAATTTAATTAAACATCTTAGCAGGTACAGAATTTAATCTCAGGCAAGACGAAGGCGTACCAATGGTACGCTCTAGTTTTATATTGCACAAATTGGGGGATCGTGAAGATTTTATCAGTGAGTATGTAGACTCGGAATGGCAAAGATGTATATTAAATTATCAGACATAGAATGATAAGGTTGTATGTCAAAAGGGAAACAGCCCAGAACAACAGTTAAGGTTCCTAAATTATTAGTTAAGTGAAATTAAGAAGGTTTTTATTAAAGTCGACAAGGAGATAGGCTTAGAAGCAGCCACAATTTTATGACCTCGTAACAGAGCGCTTGTTAAGCTATAAAAGCATCGAAAATATAACGGATCTAAACAATATACCGAAACATTGTCCATATTAAATAAAATTATATTTTAATAATATGGGGTAGCAGAACGTTGAATTATAAGAAGACTTTTATTTTTTAAATAAAAGGAAAATTATATATTAGATGGTAACGTGGGCGCAAGCTCTAGCGTTATTAGATAATAAATATAAAAACTAAATTCAAGTGAGAATGGTGACATGAGTAACTAAAAGAAAAATTAAGGTTGGGGCTTGACTAACTCTTAGGGGTCTCTCTTAAGGGTTATACTTGATCTTGTATTTTTCCGCCTAAAGCTTATGGATGTAATTAAGTATCGGCCTCTAAGTTTAGAATAATCTAAAGGTTTAAACGATGAGAAAATCTTTATTACTAAAAACGACATTCTATAAAAAATCTTCAAAGATTTTTTTTGTGTAGAATGTACTGGAAAAAGAGTAATATAAAATATAACCGTACCTAGAATCTGAAACAAGTAAGCTAGTAGAGAATACGAAGGCGTAAATGAGCTAACAATCATAAAGGAACTCGGCAAATTAACTACCGTAACTTCGGAATAAGGAGGGCTCATTATTCTTGATTAATATCAAGTAAAGAGGAAGAAGCATGAAATAGTGTTGTACGACTGTTTAATTAAAACACAGCACTTTGCTGAAAGATTAAAAATCTAAGTATAAAGTGTGAGATCTGCCCGGTGCCGGCTGGTTAACAGAGATAACTAGACATACTACTGTCTAATGTCGACGGAAACCCCGGTTAAAGGCGGCCTTAACGTGAGGGTCCTAAGGTAGCAAAATGCCTTGGCCGTTAAATGCGGTCTTGCATGAATGGTGTAACGATGCAACAGCTGTCTCTATGATTGACTCAGTGAAATTGGAATAGCTGTGCAGATACAGCTTACCTCTAGTTAGACGAGAAGACCCTATGCAGCTTTACTGTCACTAATTATTGATTATGATAAGAAACTTTTAGACTATAAGGTAATCGGACATAGATAACTATGAAAAACCTTTATTTAATTTTCATTTGAATGGATTAATTTAGGATATTTATCCTAAATTACCCTAGTCCAGCTTATTTTTAGATGAAAATCGGAATAAGTAACCTTGGGAGAGGGAAAATCGCTAGGAGACAGTTTATGTGGGGCACAGACCCTGTAAAGAGTAAACAGGAGTGTCTAAAAATTATTTAATATTTTGTTTGCAATTTTAATAGATTGGAGTTTAACTTCTCTCTATTTTAATCATATTTAATTAAATATATTTATACTTAGGTATAGATATGTTTAAGATAAGGTAGGATTTTTACTACATAGAAAGTAGAGATATTGATAACTGTTATGAAACACAAGCTCTAACAGTTTTTATACTAGAATTTAATTCTAGTATTGTTTTATATCTAAAAAGCTCAACGGCTAAATCTTGCCTTACTGTTTGATTATCTACAAATCTTACAGTTGCGTAAGCAGGGCATAGGATCACAAGATACAATAAGGAAAGATCTTGGATTATTGGAAAAGCTACGCTAGGGATGTTTGTCCCTTAATATTTGTCATTAATTGTTGTGGGCTTTATTTAACAAAGTCAGGCTTGCAACTTTAATGATAAAAATTTAATTTAAATTGGGTTAATTTCAAGAATTATTTGGCTGATTGGCTGTATAGTTTGCTTGCGTAAGCAGCTTACTGCAGCCACAGTTCTAGTAAACTTGAAGCGAATTTTATCTTAATTAGCATAAACAATAAGATAAAAACGTTCAACGACTATAGGGTGAGTGATTATGCTTAGACTTCTAGTGCTAATATAGCATAAGAGTCTGTGACTAAACAATAATCCCTTCTAACTATCCAACATTTTTATTTTTATATTTTAAGTATAATAAGAAAGAAAAATTTTATTTTACTGATGAATAAAACAACAATTTTTAATAATAATTTAAAAAAAAATAGTTCTAAACCTATAGGATTTAATACTAAAAAGGATACTATAGGAAGTAGTAAGTATTTACCTGCTTTTTCAAAAGAATGAAAAAATACTGTATATTCTTTTGATAAGTATACAGTAAGTAATTTACCTGTTCTAACAGAAAATGTAAATAAAATACTTAAAAGTTACTTTAATTTATTTTTTAAAAATCATAAAACATTAAATATGCCTTTTATATTACTTAAAAGAAGACGTAACTTTGTGAGAAAAATATTTACTAGTGATGCTGAAATTAAACACACTAATGATAAAGTAGTTATAACTTTATATACTTTAAATAGAGAAAAAAAGTTATTAAAATATAAATATTTTATGACTATACGTAAATTATTAAAATATTCAAATCGTTTAAAATGACAATATTACAAAAATATACTTAAATTATACAATTATTTAAACTGAAAGTTACCATATAATAAAAAATATGTTTTCACTACAAATGCAAATGTATTAAGTAAAAAAAAATATTTAAAATTTAAATTCGACAATTTGAATAAATTAAAACAATTTAAACATCTTTTAATAAAAAAAATATGAAGTAAAACGTTTGAAAAAATAATGACAAAATATTATAAGGTATTAGGTAAACATACTTTATTATATTCTTTAAATCAATCTAAATTTAACAAACTATCTCTTTTATCTACTTTAAATACTATATTGAAAAAAATATTCAAAAAAAAAATAGAATATAATATTATTAATTTAAAATATTTTACTAACAATCCTGATATATTTACAAATCTAATAGCTTTAAAATTAAAAGGAAGAAAAATAGGAAAATTAAGAGAAGTATCTAGAGTATTAAATAGAACGAAACTACCAAAAGTTAATACTATCCAAGAAAGAACATTTGTTAAAAAAGTTCTAGACCAGTTTAAAAACAAATATAAAGATTTAAGAATCATATCTAATTCTTCTATAGGTACACATATTAAAAATATGAATTTAAACTCGTTATTAGGAAGTATAAGTTCTGGAAACACAAGTTCCTCTGACTCATCTACAAAAAATAATGGACCTATGATTAAAGATATATATAATTCTATTAAGTATAAAAACATAGGAGGTATAAGAATAGAAGTAAAAGGAAGATTAACTCCAAGATATAGAGCAGATAGATCAGTTTATTCTCTACGTTGAAAAGGAGGTTTAAAAAATATAGACTCATCTTTCCAAAGAAAAAATACAATTTTATGAAGAGGAAATGTAAAATCAAATACAGCTTATTCAATCTCTACCGCTAAACGTCGTATAGGTGCATTTGCAGTAAAAGGTTGAATAGGAGGTAAATAAATGCTTGTATAAGAGCAATAAATAAACTATTAAAATATAAAAAATTAAAAATGAAGACATAGTCTGAACCATTTTAAAAAAAATGGAAATAGAGGCAAGAGTAGGTATGGTATCCTAACACATTAATGGATGGATGCATGCTTACTTGCTCTATGATAACACATAGAACAGGCTAATTTGCGCAAGAGTGTACAAAATGAGTGCGCGGTTTGGCACCTCGATGTCGGCTTAACTTATCCTCATGGATGCAGAAACTATGTAGGGTACGACTGTTCGTCGATTAAAAAGTTACATGAGCTGGGTTAAATACGTCGTGAGACAGTATGGTTTCTATCTTCTAGGGGGAATTAGAATAAAATAAGAACGAACTTTTGTACGAAAGGAACAAGAAGAATTTAATAGCAATATTAGATAATAGTTACTAATCTATGGTTTACCTGTTGTTTATGTGTCCTAATATTAAATATATTGTTTCAATATATCTAGTACAAAACCTTATAAATTTTTATATGAGTTGAGTACGGGAATGTTTCTCTCACAAAGATAAATAAATAACATAGGCACGGCAGGAACGCTAAATTGGTTAAAGATAAGTGCTGAAAGCATATAGGCACGAGGCTTATCTTAAGATATTTCTTAAAATATATGTATTATAATAATACGAAGAGATCATTTCTCATATAGGCTCTATTTGTATTAATCACGAGATTTTCAAGAATGGAGAACTAATTTTATAAATTACTATTTATACATATATCGATATAATTCTATATTAAATAGTATTAATTACTATTTTGGGCGCGAGCTCTAGATCAAATAAATTATATAATAATTTATCAAAAAAGCTTGGTTAGCATAAAAGTAATGTAATTGTTTTGTAATCAATAGAAGCAAGTGCGATACTTGCACTGAGCTAAAAAGGATTAGTAGTCAAGTGGTAAGACATAGCTCTTTCAATGCTACCATCGCAGGTTCGAATCCTGTCTAATCTAGATGCGGGTTAGTGTAATAGTCAACACATTCGACTCATGATCGAAATATAAAGGTGCGAATCCTTTACCCGTCTAAAACTCAGGATTTCAATCTATCTATCTCAAAAAGTAGGAATTTAAGCCTGTTTAGCTTAATTGGTAAAGCATACTGCTCATGACAGTAATTATAAAAGTTCAAGTCTTTTGATAGGTAAATTCAAATTTAAAACGAGTATAGGTTAATGGTAGACTTATCGACTTCCAATCGAGGTGTGTCAGTTCAAATCTGACTATTCGTAAATCCGAGTGATGAAATTGGAAAACATGACAAACTTAAGATTTGTTGGCTTATGCCTTAAAGGTTCAAGTCCTTTTTCGGATAATATAGAGTATTGCTATGACCACTAAGCTACCTTAAGGTAGCTGCTTGCTTTGAGGTGTTTATAGATATAGCATCCTAGAGAGGCATTAATTATAAGTTATACTTTAGGGGGTATAATTTAGTTGGTAAAATGTCGACGTTGCATGTTGAATAGCTAGGTTCGAATCCTAGTATCTCCATAAGCCTGTGAAGCTCAATTGGTTGAGCGGAACGTTGAAGCTGTTTAGGTTGTAGGTTCAAATCCTATCGCGGGCAAGAGACTTTAGTATAATGGTGAATACGTATGACTTTTAATCATTAAGATATAGGTTCGAATCCTATAAGTCTTATTTATAATAATAATATATGGGCGGCATTATACAAAGCTATATTTCTTCGACTATAAAATTTAATAACTAATAATGGTATATTATTAGTAATATCATATATAAGTATTAGATTATGTAATGCTATGTATAGTGTTGAGTTATACTAGGCTGGTTATAATTTATATTTATCCTTATATTAAAGTAGGTGTGATGGAATTGGGAGACATACTGTGTTTAGGCCGCAGGGGCGAGAGCCGTGCTCGTTCAACTCGAGTCACCTATAAGCACAGCAGGTATAGTTTAAAAGGTTTAAATAATAAATATAAATAATATATTGTTTAATTTATAAAAATATTTAGTAGTTGCTATTATTCAAATAAAGGTACTTTATACACAAAGGTACTTATTATATGATAGTTTCAACTAACAATAGGTAATAACTATTATTAATTTAATTCAATATAGTAATGTAATAGTTTGTTAAATTAAATAAGAATATTTAATGTCAAATAATAACTTAACTTAATATTTTAAATATAGATTAGTTTAACTAGTAGTTAAATAGACGTGCCTTATATAATAGATAACAATTAATTCTAAGGTTTCTGGGAGTCATTTTAGAGAATAGATGTTTATTAATTCTGAACACAATTCGGAATAGATTAATAGGTAAATCATGAATTTTTGGTATTCAATAGTGAGTGTTCGAATCACTCTTCCGGAAAAGGTAGATATAGTTCAATTCGGTGGAACATCCAATTGTGGCTTGGGAGGTTTTGGGTTCGATCCCCAATATTTACCCTTTAAATTTAAGTAGTTTAACGGTCAAAATACCGATTTCATACGTTGGTTATGAGAGTTCGATTCTCTCCTTAAATTTCATTAAAAAGTTAGAAGTTAAGGGTCCTAAAGAGAAAGTCCTAAATCCCCACAATTTTGATCCGTTCACGATTGTTTTGCAACTACATTTGATAAGGTTGATAACATGAAGACTATACTTACTTCAATTTATACCCGATTATACATTGATAGACGCAGGCTTCATTTACTAGATTTTGATAATAATATATTAGACCTGATAGAAAATAAGGTTCTAGACTTAAACCCTAAAACAAGAACAATAAAATATAAAATGGATGATAACGATTAAAACTCACATATTACATGATATAAAGTGGGTTACCGGTGAGAAGAAAGTAACTAAACAATTAATAACCAAAATAGATAGACAATATGTAATTTTAATAAAATAAAAGAACTGTTTGTATTTCTTTTATATATAAGATAGCTAAGTTGTTACTTTTATTATTATTTAAGTGAAATATAATTAAATAATAAGTGTGTTAATTTTTTCCATATTATCTATTTTGCTATCTAATGCTGTAAACTTAAGACAGGACGTTACTATTCTTTACAATAGAATAGCTATACTATCATTATCATATTGTATGTTAATGGACTATAACTCCTTATTATTTTCTATAAAAAATTTAGGAATACATGGAGGTCTATTATTAATTACAAATATTTCACAAATATTTCACATATTTATATTTTTAATTACAATATTTATACTAGTTATGACTAGTTTTTATCCTAGAAAAGTTTGATTGTCCAAATCTTCAAACTTAAATAATATATTATTTAACAAATTAGTATATTATAATACAAAAATACTTAATAAAATGAGTGAACAATTTAAAATAACAGAATATCCTTTAATCATATTATTTATAGTAACAGGTGCAATTTTATTGATGTCTACTAATGATTTAGTATCAATATTTTTAGCAATTGAACTTCAAAGTTATGGTTTATATATCTTAAGTACTATCTATAGAAATTCTGAGTTATCTACTACAGGGGGATTAATATATTTCTTATTAGGTGGATTGAGTTCATGTTTTATATTATTAGGTACTGCATTACTATATGCAAATACTGGTAGTACAAATTTAGACAATTTATACATAATAACAAGTATTAGTGATTTAAGTTTTGGGGATTTATGATATAAACCTTATTATATAAATGTATCACTTATAATTTTTGTAACAGGATTTTTATTTAAAGTAAGTGCAGCACCATTTCACTTTTGATCTCCGGACGTGTATGATGCAATACCTACAATAGTAACTACTTTTGTAGCACTAATAGCCAAAGTATCTATTTTTATTTTATTACTACAAATAACTTACTATACAAAAAATAAATTATTAAATGATTGAACGTACATTTTATTATTAAGTTCAATGTTTTCTTTAATAGTTGGTACAGTAGTAGGATTAACACAGTATAGAATAAAAAGATTATTTGCTTATAGTACAATTTCTCACGTAGGATTTATATTATTAGCATTAGGAATATCAAGCATAGAATCTACTCAAGCTTTTATTTTTTATTTAACACAATATACTATAAGTAATTTAAACGCTTTTATCATATTATTAGCTATAGGTTATTCTTTATATTATTATACAACAGAAAATAAAGAACATAAAGAACTTTTAGATAAAAATAATTCACCTATCCAACTGGTAGATCAATTAAAGGGATATTTCTATATAAACCCTTATTTAGCTTTAAGTTTAGCTATAACAATATTTTCTTTTGCAGGTATACCACCATTAGTAGGATTTTTCGGTAAACAGATGGTGTTAAGTGCCGCATTAGATAAAGGTCTAGTATTCTTATCTTTAATCGCTATATTAACTAGTGTAATAGGGGGTGTATATTATTTAACAATAATAAAAGAAATGTTTTTTAGCGAATCTGAATATAAAGTAAATCCAGTACTAGAAGGATCAGCTATGAAAGCTAACATAATGAACAATAAATCATTAGTATCTGAAGTAACATTTGATTATAAAAATATAACTTTATCTAGTCCAATTACATTTATGATATCTACTATAACATTAATTATAATGTTATTTATATTTATGAATAAAGAATGATTAAGCATGGGTACCATATTGGTACAAATATTATTTAATAATTAAATGAGTAGTATAACATTTTTATTTGTTTTAGTTGCTATAATAGCTATTCTTTTTTTAGTACTTAATTTTGTATTAGCACCTCACAATCCTTATCAAGAAAAATATAGTATTTTTGAATGTGGGTTTCATAGTTTTTTAGGTCAAAATAGAACTCAATTCGGTGTTAAATTTTTTATATTTGCATTAGTATATCTTTTATTAGATTTAGAAATATTAGTAATATATCCTTTTGGTTTAAGTAGTTATGAAAACGGTATTTATGGTTTAATCATAGTTCTTATATTTATAGGTATAATTACTGCAGGTTTTGTATATGAATTAGGTAAAAGTGCCTTGAAAATAGAAAGTAGACAATCCTACAATTATCATTATAAAACTAAAAATATTATAAGCCAATATATAGAAACTAAATAGAGGTAACAGTTAATTTAATTTAACCACAACGATCTCTTATATTTATATATTATATATATATATAAGCCTTATTAGTTCAATGGTAGAACATTATACTTCTAATATAAGAATCCTAGTTCGAATCTGGGATAAGGTAGTATCCGCTCACATAAGGTGCATTAATTTGTCTTGTGAAGATATAAAAAAATTTTCTGCAAAAAGGTAATCTTTTCAGAAGATCAATTTTTATTTCGTAAAATATGTTTCTCTTTTTTTTTTATTCCTTACTTTAACAATAAATTTTAATAAAAATATGTTAGAATCATCTAAATTAATCGGAGCAGGTTTAGCTACAGTAGGTTTAGCAGGAGCAGGAGTTGGTATAGGTGTAGTCTTTGGTTGCCTTATATTAGGGGTAGCTAGAAACCCTTCAATGAAAAATCAGTTATTCTCTTATTCAATTTTAGGATTTGCTTTTTCAGAAGCAACAGCTCTATTTGCTTTAATGATGGCATTACTTCTTTTATATGTAGTATAATATAAATTAACCAGATCTATTTAAGTGGTGGTTATTCGTACTATCATATTTTACCGTTAAATTAACCAGATCTATTTAAGTGGTGTTTATCAACCGCACTATCATATTTACCACTAAATTAATCAGATCTATTTAAGCGATGGTTATTCACATTATCATACTTTACCCCCCCCCCTTTTTTATATATTTATAAGATAAATAAATTCTTATTTTATCGCTTACTTAAACTCTATCCTTTATCTAGGTTTGAAGGGACAGGCTCCCATTTTATAAAAAAAAACAAATTTACGCAATTATAGTAATAATATGAAAATAAGTTATTGGTATGTCAGTCTACATTGAATTTTTTTGATATATTCCTTATATATAGTATATTAGTATCCCAGTTTTAACCGAGAAAAATCTTTTTATATAAAAATATGTCTATATATCTTACACTAAATAATGCGTTATTCCCAACATCTATTTTTAATTCTTTAATATCTTTAGATGCACCATCTCCATGAGGAATTTATTTTCAAGATAGTGCTACTCCCCAAATGGAAGGATTAGTTGAATTACATGACTCAATTATGTTCTATCTTGTTTTAATATTATTTACAGTAGGTTGAATAATGTTTAGTACTGTGATAAATTTTATCTCAAGTAAAGCAAAAATGTCTCATAAATATTTAAATCACGGTACAACTATTGAATTAATCTGAACTATAACACCAGCAATAGTTTTAATATTAATAGCCTTCCCATCTTTCAGATTATTATATCTTATGGATGAAGTTATAGACCCATCTATGTCTATTATAGCTGAAGGTCACCAATGATATTGAAGCTACCAATACCCTGATTTCTTAGACTCTAGTAATGATTTAATCGAATTCGATTCTTACATAGTTCCAGACACAGATTTAGAAGAAGGTGGATTAAGAATGTTAGAAGTAGATAACAGAGTTATAGTTCCTGAATCAACAAATATAAGATTTATAGTAACATCAGGTGATGTTATACATTCATATGCTTGTCCTTCATTAGGTATAAAATGTGACGCTTACCCAGGTAGATTAAATCAATTCTCAACATATATAAATAGAGAAGGAGTATATTACGGACAATGTTCTGAAATATGTGGTATCCTTCACAGTTCTATGCCTATAGTGATAGAATCTGTTAATCTAAACAGTTTCCTAAATTGATTGTACAATATTTAAATTATTTTAATATTTACCAGAAAAATACATATAAATCCACATAAACTATATGCGGATAAAATTTCTATCGCTCAAAGGTAGAGCCTAGTATTTATTAATACTACGATAGGTGTTCGATTCATCTTAGAAACTATACATAACTAAAAAACCTACGGTTTTTGACAAATATAACACGAATTAAAATAAAACAACTCAACTTATGCTTGAATTTTTACAAGAATTAAATAATATTGTACCTGAAATCTCTAATTTTATTAACCAGTTTCATTCTCTTGTAATAGAAAGTGATATTAATGTTGTAACAGATGCACAAGGAAATCTTACATTAGATGCTCCAGCAGATATTTCACAGGAAAAGTCTGAATATGTTAGTAAAAAAGTATGTATTCTTGATAGAATTATTAATACTAAATTTGATGAAGCGGACAAATTAATAGAACAAGGAAGTGCCATGGAAAAAGAAATAAAAAGTTCAAATCAAAATTCCCAAATTCAGGCTAAATTAAATGAATTAAAAGAATTAAAAAAGAGATATGGACACTTTGTTGTTAAAGAAGATTAAAATTAAGATTTAATATTTTAACCTTATTAAATCTATACATATAATCAAGAATAAAGTTAGGGTGTGAGACCCTATAAAAAATATAAGATATACTTCAGAAGTATAATAAAATTAATTGACATTAATCAGGTATTTGATTAATCTATGTGTTTATTGAAAAAAAAATCTATAATGCCTCAATTAGTTCCATTTTATTATATGAATGAAATAGTTTTCGCTTTCTCATTAATAGTTATAATATTATACGTATTATCTAAGTTTATATTACCTAGAATAGTTCGTTTATTTTTATCACGTATGTTTATAAATAAAATATTTAGAAGTAAATAATCATGTTTTTTATAAATAGTGTAATAATTATATAATAATTTCTGTTTATAGATTCTTTTTATTATTATTAGTACATGTACTAATTTTAATATATACTTTAAATTTTAACTATTTATGTATCAATATAATATATTTAAACTCAAAATCATTTATGCAAAAAAATCAAATTTTATTAAACCAAGTTGAGAGTCCTTTAGATCAGTTTGAGATAAGAGATTTATTAAACATAGAAGTTTTAGGAGGTAATTTACATTTATCTTTAACTAATATAGGATTTTATTTAACAATAGGATCATTAATTATATTAATTATGGCAGTTGCAGCAACTAATTACAATAAATTAGTAAGTAATAACTGATCAATAGCACAAGAATCTTTATATGTTACAATACATAATATTGTTACAAATCAAATAAACAATAAAAATGGTCAAATATATTTCCCTTTTATATATACTTTATTTATATTTATATTAATAAATAACTTAGTAGGTATGGTTCCTTATAGTTTTGCTTCTACAGGACATTTTGCTCTGACTTTTGCATTAAGTTTCACAATAGTATTAGGTGCTACAATTTTAGGATTCCAAAGACATGGTTTAAAGTTCTTTTCTTTATTTGTTCCAGCCGGTTGTCCTTTAGCTTTATTACCTTTATTAGTAACTATAGAACTTATTTCATACTTAGCTAGAAATGTTTCTTTAGGGCTTAGATTAGCAGCTAATATAACAGCAGGTCATATGTTATTAAGTATATTAAGTGGATTTGTTTACAACATAATGAATTCAGGGTTTATATTCTTTGTTTTAGGTTTAATACCTTTATTATTTATTATAGCATTTTCAGGTTTAGAATTAGCAATAGCATTTATTCAAGCACAAGTTTTTGTTGTTTTATCTTCATCTTACATAAAAGATGGATTAGATTTACATTAATTTAGCTTCTATAGATATCTAGTATAACACTAGGCAAATAGGAGGTATCGAATCTGGATAGTATTGATATATCAACATATCTAAAGTGCCGATATCTCTAAAACTCATTAGTTCAATGGTAGAACATTATACTTCTAATATAAGAATTCTAGTTCGAATCTGGGATGAGTTATTAGTGGTCGTCTTGATTATTATACTTTACTTTATTACAAAAATATTTTAGATATACCTTAATCTCAACATCTATTAGTATTTATAATAAAACTGAAATTAATATTTGCAAAAAATATAAGTTCAGTTATTTTATTATAATGAAATAATTATTATTCAGAGTAGCAAATTTTTTTTTGTTAATCCTCTAAATAATTTAATATCTAGTTTTATGTATAGAAGTAAGTTTATTGCTATTTGTAAACCAAATAATAAGGCTATATTTAACGAGCCTTAGTCGAATATTAACGCTTTTTGTCTCATCTACACTATGCGATTTATTAATCCTAAATTTTCAAATTTATCACTGATATGTCCTTAGCTTTTTTAGCTTTAATTCCTTTAGGTGGTACTATTACCATTGCTAGTTTAGATTCTAAACATGTACAATTTAGATATTATAGTAAATTAATAGGTCTTATGACTAGTATAGCAAATTTAATACTTTCTTTAATTATCTTTATTATTTTTAACAATAGTACTAATCAATTTCAATACGTACAAGAACATTACAATATCCAATTATTTGATATATATTTAGGGATAGATGGTATTTCTATATTTTTTATATTATTAACAACAATAATAATGCCTATAGCCATACTTTCTAATTGAAATAGTATTAAAGAAAATATGAAATCTTTTTTAATTATAATATTATTATTAGAAACATTATTATTAATAATTTTTATGGTATTAGATATTATGCAATTTTATATATATTTTGAGAGTATTTTACCTCCATTATTTATATTAATAGGAATATTTGGATCAGATAATAAAGTAAATGCAAGTTATTATCTTTTCTTATATACATTATGAGGATCTTTATTTTTACTATTATCTATTTTAACAACATCATCTACTATGGGTGATACTAACCTGGATGGTTTGTTTAAACTAAATTTTGATTATAAAACTCAAATAATACTTTTTATAGGTATATTCATAGCATTTGCAGTAAAAACTCCTACAATATTTTTAAATAACTGGTTACTTAAAGCTCACGTTGAATCACCTTTAGGTGGTAGTATAGTATTAGCCGCAATTGTTTTAAAATTAAGTTTATATGGTATATTTAGATTAATATTACCTATATTACCTAAAGCTTCTTTAAATTATACTTTTGTTGTATATACAATAGGAGTAATAACAATAATATATGCTAGCTTCAGTACATTAAGAACAACAGATATTAAAGAATTAATAGCCTATAGCTCAGTATGTCACGCTGCAGTGTATTTAATAGGTATATTTAGTAATACTATCCAAGGATTAGAGGGTAGTATTGTATTAGGTTTAGCGCATGGTTTTGTATCTAGTGGTCTATTTATATGTGCCGGAGGTGTACTTTATGATAGAACAGGTACTAGAACAATCGACTTTTATAGAGGTATTGCTCAATTAATGCCTATATTTGCTATACTTTTCTTCGTATTATCTTTAGGTAATTGTGGTGCTCCTTTAACACTAAATTTCATAGGAGAATTTATGTGTCTTTATGGAGTGATAGAAAAATTACCTATATTAGGTTTATTTGCTTGTAGTTCTATAGTATTCTCAGAAGCTTATAGTATTTATTTATTTAATAGAATATCATTTGGTGGTTCTTTCACTAAGTATTTAGAAAAAAGTATTATAGATGTAAGTAAAAGAGAATTTATAATATTATTTATTTTAATTACTTTTACTGTTATCTTAGGAGTATATCCTTCTTTAATATTAAATACTCTAGATTACCCTATGAATGCTTTAATATATAACTTATAATAAATTATATAAAAGTGCTATGTGTCTTACATATTATTTATAGAGTATATTAATTTAAAATGTCTGTTATAAGACATACCTTTCTAATAGGTAATGATCTGGTTTCTATAATATATTTTATTAATAGAATACGGACTATGCGTAAGTGGTTTACACTTTGATTGCAGATCGAAAGGCCGAGAGGTAGGGGTTCGACTCCTCCATAGTTCTTCGTAAGATCATTTAAACAAAGAGATATTAATTTAATGGTAAAATATGATAGTACGGTTATCATCATTATAGTTCGAATCTGTAATGTCTCTTTTACTTTACTTTGTGAAAGTATACATAATGGAGCCATTTAATATAATAAAAAAAAATTATGAGTTTAACTTTAATACTTTTTATAATAGGGATTTTAGGCTTTATATTTAATAGAAAAAATATAATATTGATGCTTATCTCGATTGAAATAATGTTATTATCTATAACATTTCTAATATTGATTAGTTCTTTAAACTTAGATGATATTATAGGACAAACATACGCTATTTATATTATAGTTGTCGCAGGTGCTGAATCCGCGATCGGTTTAGCTATATTAGTAGCATTTTATAGATTAAGAGGAAGTATAGCAATAGAATATAAATAATGTATTTAACAATAATCATATTACCTTTATTAGGATCAATAGTTTCTGGTTTATTCGGTAGAAAAATCGGAGTGACAGGAAGTCACATTTTAAGTTGTTTAACTGTGTTTATAACAACAATATTAGCAATAATAGCTTATTTCGAAATAGGATTTAATAACAATCCTACAGCTATTAAATTATTTCCATGATTAGATAGTGAAACATTTAATATGTTATGAGATTTTCAATTTGATAGTTTAACAGTGTCAATGCTAATACCTGTATTAGTTATTAGTTCATTAGTACACTTTTATTCTATTGGTTACATGAGTCATGATCCTCATAATCAAAGATTTTTCAGTTATTTAGGTTTATTTACTTTTATGATGATAATATTAGTAACAGGTAATAACTATCTGGTAATGTTTGTTGGATGAGAAGGTGTAGGTGTATGTTCTTATTTATTAGTTAGTTTCTGATTTACAAGAATAGCAGCTAATCAAAGTTCTTTATCTGCCTTTTTAACAAATAGAGTGGGAGATGCTTTCTTACTAGTAGGAATGTTTATACTATTATGATCTTTAGGTAATTTAAACTATAGTGTTGTATTTTCATTGTCACCTTACATAAATGAAAATATCATAACTATAATAGGTATATGCTTATTAATAGGTGCTATGGCAAAAAGTTCTCAAGTAGGTCTTCATATATGATTACCTATGGCTATGGAAGGTCCTACACCGGTATCTGCCTTAATACACGCAGCTACAATGGTTACAGCTGGAGTATACTTATTAATTCGTTCATCACCTTTAATAGAATATAGTCCAACAGTATTATTATTATGTTTATGATTAGGAGCTATCACTACAGTATTTAGTTCTTTAATTGGATTATTCCAACAAGATATTAAAAAAATTATTGCATATTCTACTATGAGTCAATTAGGTATGATGGTTATAGCTATAGGTTTATCTTCTTATAATATAGCAATCTTCCATTTAATGAATCATGCTTTCTATAAAGGATTATTATTCTTAGGAGCAGGTGCTGTAATACACGCAGTTAGTGATAATCAAGATTTAAGAAAATATGGTGGATTAATAGCTTTTTTACCTTTAACATATGCTGTTATATTAATAGCTAGTCTTAGTTTAGTAGCTTTCCCTTTTATGACTGGATTTTATAGTAAAGATTTTATATTAGAATCTGCTTATGGGCAATATTATTTTAGTAGTATAAATGTTTACGTTATTGCTGTTATTGGTGCAATTTTCACTACATTGTATTCTGTAAAAGTTCTTTATTTAACTTTCTTAACTAATCCTAATGGATCTTTAAATTATTATTATAATGCACATGAAGGGGATATTTTCCTTAGTTTACCTTTAGTTGTGTTAGCAATATTTTCAATATTTTTTGGTTATATAACTAAAGATATTTATATTGGGTTAGGTTCAGGATTCTTTATAGATAATAGTATTTTTATTCATCCTATGCATGAAATATTAATTAATACTGAATTTGGAGTACCTACTATATTTAAGTTAATTCCTTTCATTTTAACTATTGTATTTTCAATTCTAGCTGTAATATATTCTGAATTTTTGGCAAATATAATTACTAGTTTTAAATTGTCTAATGTGGGATACTATATTTTCGGATTCTTTAATCAACGTTTCTTAATTGAATTCTTTTATAATAAATATATTGTAAACAATGTTTTAATGATAGGAGGTCAAACAACAAAAATATTAGATAAAGGTGCTGTAGAATGAATAGGTCCCTATGGTATATACACTGACCTAATAAGTGCAAGTAAAAAAATATCTTCACTTAGTCAAGGACAAGCTCCTCAATATGGTCTTTTTATATTAGTGGGTTTAATTAGTATATTATCTATCTGTTCTATATCAGGTTTATATGATGAAAATATTCTTATAATAACTATTTTGTATTCCATGCAATTTCGTTTTCGCCACAATGATACTTGAAATACTAATAGATAATAATATGATAAATTCAAAATATTTATGCGAAATTTTAGAAATAATTTTCATTGGTATGCTAATTCCTTATTTGATGTTTGTTAAATTAATGAAGTCGCTACAAATAGATTTTTTATTCCGTGAAATTATAGATATAATTTTCATTGGTGTATGATTTCCTTACTTAATTATTATTGAGTTAAAAAAAAAACTACGTATAGTTTACTTTGCTATTTATAAAATATATGACCGTCATATCTTTATTATGCAGTTGAGAATATATATGTATCCTGGAGGAGTAGTAGATAAGCTGCTGTTTCATTTGTTACTAGTTGGTATAATAGTGTATATAATTTTATGACTAGTAAGGTTATTATTTATATTAAATCATGTGCTACCTTTAAGTGATATTTGGAATGACCTTAGAGAGGCATGGGTTGCAATGTTTCCTATAAGTTGATCAAAAGGTCCTTTTGGCCCTCCAAGTCACGGTAATGGAAACATGCCTAATCCTAAGCCACAGAATCCTAATGATATAATGCCAGTAGGACGTAAAAAAGAAGCTTTTTCTGATGAATGAGAGCCTATAGGTAATGCGCATTGCCGTTTTCCGCTAAAGGAGCGTCATGGGTTTATGGAAGAAGTATGCTTGTCTTTACGTGATCCAGATCATTTAGGAGACAATGGTAATTATCTAGTTCCACTTTGCCATCTAGCAAGTTATAAAGAGGTAAGAAGCGGTGTAATTCAAGCTTATAGAGCTAATCCGGATGGTAGTGTCTTTAGAGATTTACCTAATGTAAATCCTCATGGATTAGCTAGTCTTATAGCCGAGATAAATTGTACTAAAAAGTATGGAGAACACGGGTATCTAGAACTAATTACAGCAAATGATGGATTAACGGATTTATATAGAGTAGATATAAATGGTAATAGAAAACTGGTAACAAATGAAAGTGCTAAACACGAATTTTTATGAGCATATAGAAATTGTACACATCCCAAAGCTTGACCGGAAGTAAATAGGTTTGGTGAACTTCTAAAGTAATAAAGTATTTTTTAAACGATTATGAGTAATAAGTTAGAAATAAATATTTGTGTATATTACTATTAGATAATAATAGTAATATAAAATAAGACGATCTAGATATCGTAAAAGAGTTAATAAATAGTGTAATAATGTACAACAATATATAACCATTTATGCTATATCAATAAATGAAAATCAGGTTATTAAAAAAAAAATAAATTTATGAGAATATTAAAATCCCACCCTTTATTAAAACTTTTGAATTCATATTTAATAGACCACTCTCAACCTAGTAATATAAGTTATTTATGAAATTTTGGTTCTTTATTAGCAGTTTGTTTAGGTATACAAATAGTTACAGGAGTAACATTAGCTATGCATTATAGCCCTAATGTATTAGAAGCTTTTAACTCTATTGAACATATAATGCGTGATGTAAACAATGGATGATTAATTCGTTATTTACATAGTAACACAGCATCAGCATTTTTCTTTTTAGTGTACTTACATATAGGAAGAGGTTTATATTATGGATCATATAGAGCACCAAGAACTTTAACATGAGTTATAGGTACTGTTATATTAATATTAATGATAGCTATCGGTTTCCTAGGTTATGTTTTACCTTATGGTCAAATGTCTTTATGAGGTGCAACAGTTATTACTAATTTAATAAGTGCCATCCCATGAATTGGACAAGATATCGTTGAATTTATTTGAGGAGGTTTCTCCGTTAATAACGCAACATTAAATAGATTCTTTGCTTTACATTTTGTTTTACCATTTGTATTAGCAGCTTTAGTGTTAATGCATTTAATAACATTACATGAAACTGCAGGATCTAGTAACCCTTTAGGTGTACCTGGTTACTATGATAGAATACCTTTCGCTCCTTATTATTTATTTAAAGATTTAATTACAATCTTTATATTTATAATGGGTTTAAGTATATTTGTATTCTTTATGCCTAACGTATTAGGAGATAGTGATAACTATATAATGGGTAATCCTATGCAAACTCCTCCTGCTATAGTACCAGAATGATATCTTTTACCTTTCTATGCTATATTAAGATCTATACCTAACAAATTATTAGGAGTTATAGCTATGTTCGGATCATTAGTAATTATAACTATATTACCTTTAACAGATCTAGGTTATACTAAAGGTTTACAATTTAGATTCTTTACTAAATTAGTATTTTTCTTCTTTGTAGCTAACTTCTTAGTTTTAATGGTTTTAGGAGCTAAACATGTAGAAACTCCTTACATAGAAATCGGTCAAATTGCGACTGTTCTTTATTTTTCTACTTTCTTAATATTTATACCAGTAGCCAGTTTAATAGAAAATACTTTAATAGATTTAGGTTTGGGTAAATAATACCTATTCAGAGTTGCCTCAGGACTAGTGCGTCTAGCATTTAACTTCAATTATATAGGTTAAATCTGTTCTAAATAATTAGTTTATTTAGAGCGATGTATAAATAATCTTTTTTATTTACAGGCGTATCTTTTCACAAAACAATCTGTCTTGTCCCGTTAAGATGAGAACGTTATAAAATCCTTATTTATAAAGGTAAGGTACATTTAGGTGGAATATTCTTAAATGTATCATAATAAAATAGATTTTTAGTAGTTAATTTTTTGTTCTATAGAGTAATTTATATAAAACTCATTTTTAAAGTACCAGAAGTTAATTAGTATAATGATATAGAATAAAGTATTTCTATTAGGGAGGTTATATATAACCTTCACCTAACATTTAATATTAAAAAAGTCTACCAAAATAATAATCTAACATTATACTAAATACTCTTGTTATTTTAAGTCTGATATGGAAAAGCATCAACTTGAAAATAATAACTTGAGATCCGAAGTGTCATTAGGTTTTGAAAGATGATTTCTTTCAACTAATGCAAAAGATATAGGTATATTATATTTAATATTCGCTTTATTTTCAGGGCTATTAGGTACAGCCTTTTCAGTTTTAATAAGATTAGAACTTAGTGGACCAGGTGTACAGTTTATGAATAATAATCAATTATATAATAGTGTAGTTACTGCACATGCTATTTTAATGATATTTTTTATGGTTATGCCTGCCTTAATAGGAGGATTTGGTAATTTCTTAATGCCTTTAATGGTAGGAGGACCTGATATGGCATTCCCTAGATTAAATAATATTAGTTTCTGATTATTACCACCAAGTTTAATTTTATTAATATTCTCAGCCGTAATAGAAGGTGGAGTAGGTACAGGTTGAACTCTATACCCACCTTTATCAGGATTACAAAGTCATAGTGGACCAAGTGTAGATCTT
>Ga0068630_1000099_pt1 | contig 22232 bp, 6 predicted proteins | sample InSIn4gowninarea_FD_77433 | JGI IMG/M metagenome (GOLD analysis project Ga0068630, IMG submission 77433) | Clean room microbial communities from NASA Spacecraft Assembly Facility at Jet Propulsion Laboratory, Pasadena, California, USA -... ... | reverse complement strand
TTTTTTACGGGAGACTCCCATATTTTAGAGCTATCTCCCGATTTTCTGTTTATCCGAGCATTTCTCCCATTTTTTAAATGTGTTTAGGGTTTTTTAAAACTATCAAGCCTATTTATTTTATAATAGTTTTTCTGCTCAATAGATGGCGCTTATAATGTATCCTATATGGAATATGCAGTGAGGCTCACGGCAAATAAGGTTACGGCGCGATCGGAGTCATGCATGATTGAACGTGACTTCGTACCACGCGATCATGGTTTTGGCATGTTATGCAACCAAGGCAGGCCTGTCAGCTCATTCTTGTAAAAGGCTAAAAAGTGGTGGGTTAGAGTACCATCGACTATTTTTCACTTATTATTAATCGGAATTTGACAGCATGCAGGAATCATGTTTGCACAGGTATAGAACATAATGCATAGCCAGAGTAGATATTACAAGCATTGAAGATAAAGGAATATTGTAGAAAATTTATTCACCAAAGAAAAAAATAATCTGAATATCACTTTAATGTAAGGTGTTTTTTATAAAAAATCTTGTGATTACATAATATGCAAATTTCCATTTAAAAATGGCCTTTTAATGCACACGAGGTTTGATTGCATACAAATATATATATATATAGGGATGCCAACCTTTGAGGAAAGCTATCAGTAATACTCTTTAGAATTTTATTATCGCAATCCCCCAAGCAGTCGCCATGTTGATAGTACACAGTACAAGACTCAAAAGCTTAAAAATACTATGTTACAACATACAAACTACAAATAATATCTAATCTTACATAAAAAAAACAAACAAAAGATTTTAAAAATAACACAAATTATCCTATATCTGATGTTCCTGTTTTTGACCTGATAAAGTCATTTTTGTGGATTGTTTTGCTGTAGCCATCTCTTCATGGGTAAACTTATTCTTGTAACAAACAGTAATGCAAGTAAATGATTTCAGTTTTTGCACAAGAAGTGCATTGAGTGTATAAGTAGATAAATTGGGTCTAAACTCAGTTTGGTTCTTCCACTCAGAAATACAGGAGATTCTTTGGAAATTTTTCTTGCTTTTAATTATTCAGTTATCAAACATTAGTCCAAAAAATGGGATAAAACACTTTACATTTTTTAAAAAGCTATGTATTAGTCAATATTTTAAAAAATACTAAAATAACAACTATATTAACAATGCAAAACCATGTTTTATTATTAACTGCTGTATGAATTTCTAGTACGACTGTGATCTGTAGAAGACTTTGCTTCTGACAAAAACTCCTTATCAATCTGCTGATCAAAACAATTAATATAAAAATTTCCGAATTTTCCTCAGCCAATGAGGAACAAATTCACACAGTTTGGATTTTCTTAACTTTGTTAAAAATCCTTTCACATTCAGTACTGCTGTGTGATATTGTCCAAATTCTAAATATGACATCTGTTAAATTTTTAAAGGGATATTCATCAACTTCATTTTCTAAGTGACTAACTGCAATCCACTGTAAATTGGCTCGTTTTTCATGTAACTTGCATCCTGAACGAAACATGCTTTCAGAGATACAAGTCACCTGAATATTTGTGAATGCTGATTTCATTGTATCATTGTTTACTTTTATAAATATTGGGGAAGTTTGCAAGAAGTACTTAATATATGAAAATGAATATTTATCAGTGTTTTTTAAATAACAAACTTCAGAATGCTATATAAAGTCAGTATTAAATAGAAATTTGTGTATAATGTAAACACAATTTTTTTTCTTTTTTTATTAAAAAAAACTTACATTGAAGTAATATTCAGTTTTTTCATCGATGCATAAATTTTCTACAACATTTCTTGTATCTTCAATGTATGTAATATCTACAGTGTGTCTACGTTATGTTGGTGTTCTATACCTGTGCACACATGATTCCTGCATGTTTTTAATTCCGATTACTAGTAAAGCAAAAATAATCGATGGTACTTTAATCCACAGCTATTTCGCTTTCTACGAGAGTGAGCGGCCTGCCTTGACCACGCACAACGCTAAAAGTGCGATCGAACGGGGCTGAATCTCGACCAATCTCTCGTGGCCCCGGATCGCGGCGCTGTAGCCTTATTTGCCGTGAGCCTCGCTGCGTATTCCATACGTAATAGATTATAAGCGCCATATATTGAGCAGAAAAACTACTACAAAATAAATCAGCTTGATATTAAAAAAACCCAAAAAACATTTAAAAACGGGAGAAATGCTCGTATAATCGCAAAATCGGGAGACAGCTGTAAAATAAAGGAATTTCCTGTAAAAAACAGTAGAGCTGGAAAGTATGTGCATGGTAAAAGCAAAATAAGCAAAAAATAAATAAATGAAAAGTATAAAAAAAAAATAACGAACACGTGCTATACATGTGCACCTAGGCCTAACATGTCTGAAAGAATCAGGTTCCCAAGACAGCATGATCGAATTTTACTTTTGATCCAAAACAGGTCTTCAAAATCGCAATTTATCGCCCAACAATAGTAGCGACATCTACTTTTCTGTTTTCAAGTCAAAACTTCAGATAAAAAAAAATTAAACATAATGAACTTGAAAATCTCAGTCTGTTATGAAATCCGTAATACTTTTAGTCTCGTCCGTAATTCCGTAATAATTACGGACAATCCGTAATAGTTGGCATCTCTCTCTCTCTCTCTGTATATATATATATATATATATATATATATATATATATATGTTTTTTCACAAATATTGTAGCAACCTAGAAAGTTGTTAGAAATTTTTTTTTTTAAAAGCTCCATTGAACTATGTTTTAGTATTTCAGATTATGTTGGTGTCCAAATACAATGGTAGTTACAAAATATCTATTTTAAGCCTTTTAAAATGTCATTATTTTGTTTTTAGGGAAAAGACTAACTTTGTTCATATGACAGACCTTGAAAATGCAATTCACTACATGTTGTATCAGGAGGTTGGTGTTGTTAGTCATCTTTATGGGGAAAGATTACGTGCTCTGCAATCATTTATTTCAGCATTAAAAAATGTAAGTTTGTTTTGTATTTTTGTTACCTTTTAAAAATATATTTCACATATTGATACATAGCTGTAGATGTTGATTTAAAGGCTAGATGTTTGTGTAATGATATATAATTTAAACAAGGACATTGATTCTATAAGGAGTTTTGATGTTATATTAAAAAAGCAATTTAATTTATTTGATTATACATTTGTAATAAATTACATTAAGGAAAATGTTATATGTTACTACAGTAAAAACTTTACATTAAAAAAGTCTAGTGTTATATAGAACTGTCAAATTGTAATTTATTTTTATATTTTTGTTTCTTTTTTTTTAAGTCCAATCACTTAGATTCTGCCTAAATGATGTATGTGATCAAAATTTTAGTGGCAATAATGTACTAATTCATTAAAATGCATACATACTTATTCATTTCATTTTTTAAAGTTTTATAACAATATGCTAATTGTAGTACTCATTGTATATTATTTTATAATAAAGTAATAGGTGTGAGTGTGTGGAGCTATAAATTTTCATTTTTCAAAATAACTTTAAATAGTGTCACTACCAGTAAAATGTTTTACGTACTTGTTCAATTCATCTGCTAAAGTTAAAAGTAAAATGATTTTATTTCTTTATGAATGATCTTTTTTTTTGAATAATTTTGTACATGAATTTTATTTGTTTGCAGTATTTTCCTGGTGAACCACCTGTCACGGGATATCTAGCAAAACTGAACGACTGGATTCAGCATGCAAACAATATAACTGGTGAAGAATTTGTTAAGAAGCTAAATGATTTAAAGGTACTTGTTTAAAATCCATTGTTGAAATTTACAGCAAATTGCAAAACATTTGAGAATTTAATATTTCAAGCTTTTATCTTTCCTTAATTTGCTCATACTTTAAATGCTGCATAATACAGTCCAAGACACTTCTATTTAATTATTTCATCTATCACAAATGAAGCAGTTCTTTACTCAAAGTATATCATTGCAAATAAATCACTATAACTATGTCTGCTTTGAACAACTTGAAAATTTCTTGATTTATGGAACAGTTTTTCTAAGGCCATTGATTTACCTTATCTTTCCTTTAATATCATAAGTGTTTTTACAATCGCAATTTTGCCAAAAACTATTTGTTCACAATTATTTGAGTGGACAAAAAGATTGAGGACTTTTAGACCACTTTTGCTTTTCTAAAAATTTATCCTATTGTCAGTTGCACTGGGATAAAAAAGAGTTGCACACCTTTGAAGGAAACAGCTAATTTGTCAAAGGGAAAGTTTGTCATTGATGGGACACTAGTTGTCACAGAAAGAATGAATGTAACTTAACTATAGCTCTTGAACATGCTCTGGCCACATGAGAATCTGTCATCTTTGTTTAAAGAAGAAAAGACAAAAATTAGTAACTATCTAACCTATACAAATGTTATCAGATATTTATTGTGGAAACATTTCCAATGTGTATGATGAAATTGACAATGCTTTACAGACCATAATAGGTTGTATTTCAGTCTTTCAAGATTGTGTATTATGCAATTTGTGTAGCTTTTCACACTTGGCACTTTGAGATCTCTTATTGATTTGATACTGAAATGTAAGGGTTTATTGTATTATGCATTGAATGAAGGATTTAATTTATATACAAACATTTCTGTTCATATTTTAGAAACTTAAAAATATAATTTATATAACTGAAAATCTAAGATTACTATTACAAATAGTATTTGATATTTCATATATCAAACAGTGTTGCTGGCGCTTGAAATTCAGTGTCAATGGATTTGTCTATAATGTATATCTGTACTTTTTATCATTACCTGTTTTGTAATCACAAGCTTTGAATGTTGCTATTTGTTAAGAACATAAATTGGCTCTGTTCTATGTAATTGTTTGCAGTTTTTCATTCTAGCCTGCTACAGTATTGCAAAAAGCTTATTTTGAAATCATAACAGCTGCTTACACATTACATTTTGAGAAATGATTTTTATTATTAGAACTTTATAAATGAATTATGCCAACTTGTATATTGTATTCAAAATGTCTAAAACATCATAAAGCATTTGTGTTTGCCATTTTTAAAATTATTAGAGCTTTGCACACTTTTTTCTATTTTCATATTTAGTGAAGAGCAAATTATTAAATTGCTCTTTCTGATAAACATAATCTCTTTTTATCATATGTGTCTTTCATAGTTGGTTGGGTAGCCAAAAATTATTTCATTTCAGAGATAATTTTGTGTTAAGTACATAGGGTTACATTTAAATATGCATAGTTTTTCAGGCTCATAATTGTGTTATACAGTGAAACCCCGATTTTACGTTTCTCAAGGGACCGAATAAAAAAAACGTAAAATGCGGGAAAACGTAAAATACGGGAAACACATGGAATGCAGAAAATGAAATAGAAAAACTAAAGGTATTAAAGATGACTCTTTCAAAAGGAATAATATTTATATTTTTCGAAAAGAACATTATTATATTGATCATTTTAAGATCACTTTAAGTCTTTCATTCACTTTTCCTTCCAGCCAGTTGTAGCTGTGAAATCTTTCGAACCACCAGGCTCACAAGCTATTTCTATAGCTTTTGTTTTAAAATCATGCTGCTAAGATGGTACATTCACGGGATGACCTTCTTTAAACCACAATGCTACGACACCTTTCAGCTCATCGTACTGCGATTTTTTCAATAGTTTTTCATTTCTTGGATTTTTTTTCACTCAGTTTTTCAATGTTTTTTTTCTTTCGTATGGTTTGCAGGGTTGTCACAGAAATAATTCCTTGCGACTGAACGGACCTAATTTGGTTTAGCTTTAAAAAACGCAAAAGGAAAAAAATTGCTTATTTCAGAACATTTTAAAATTTTTTTTCGTTTCCAGGAAAACGTAAAATGCGGGAAATTCCATAAACATCAAACTTACAATCCGGGTTAAATTAACACTATCAGCATACGGAAAAACTGGGACCTGACGAAAAAAACGTAAAATGCGGGAAAAACGTAGATTCGGGGGATGCAAAATCAGGGTTTCACTGTAATTAGAATGTACAATAAAAAATTTTTGAATTTTTTTTAGTAATTTATGACTAATGTACCTACTGTGCTATTTTCCTTTTTTAAAATAAAATAATTTATTTTTTGTTATAACATGTTTTTGTTTTGTGCAGACTAAAACGGAATTCATTCCTAAGATGAAAGACTGGGTGTCATGCAAAGGTAGTGAACCTGAATATCGAGGTTACCCATGCTCCTTATGGACCCTTTTCCATACCCTTACTGTCCAAGCTTACACTATGCTTGAGCTGGGACATGGTTGTAAGTGATTTCTAGCTTTGTACTTAACTATGTATTTTAAATAGTTTTTTCTGATTGTTGCACTTTCTTGATATTCTCCCTAAGAATATAATTGGTTTTGTTGTCAAGTTAAACTCTCAAGTATTGTCGCCATAATGATATTCAGCAAACATGTTTTCAATTTTCCATCTTTGTGTGTACCAATTCTTTGCACACTACAATATATTCTTTAATTCAATTTTAATGGTCTTGCAAAATTTGTGTAGTTTATTTGGAAGCCATATTTTAATTTCACCAGATATCTGTCTTAAACTTGTTATTTCATTTGTTTTCTGGGACAAAGCAGTGACTTTCTCATGTTTAATAATTAAAAAATATCTCTTACTAATTGTCATAGTTGTCCTGAATAGGAGCTTATGATAATGATGATGATGTCTTCTTATAAAACATTTATGCTATGCTTATATGTTTAACTGTGGCATAAATTTATTTCCAAAAGCTTGATTAATCAACTTATAAGTTTCTCTTTCAGTTTTGTTCATTTTTTACACAGAATTTAATGTAAATTCATTGTTCTTCAAAACACTGTATTTAACTGTTAAGAAAAATTGCAAATGAAAATTTTCGTCTCAGCAAAAACGTTTTGGCAGAATTGTATTGCCATCTCTCAGCACATAGTTCTTTATATATGTTTAGAAATAGTTAACCAATATATTAATATTGGTATATTAATAACCAATATTAATATAATAATATGGTATATTAATATTGGTTAATATACCTAATCCTCCTATAAAAATAATTTAATCTCAAACATGGAAAAAAAATCAGTCCTGAAACGACAGGTTTTTAATCTCTTATGTTAATCCAATCTCTGTATGGCATATTTCACATGTGTTGTCTTCTGTAAATTTATGATCTTGTGAGTTAAATCTTGTTCATACAAAATAGAAGAGCCTATGACATTATTTCATTTTAGCCAATAAATTACAAAAGCTATATTTCAACCCTTACTTGGTAGATGGCATCAGCTTCCATCAGCTAGCATTAATCATCTGCAAAAACTTCTTTTTCTAAGGGTATTTTTCCAGATAACTTCAAGTTTTGATCTCGTATTTTTCAAATCAATAGTAGTATAGCAATTTCGATATTCTCATTCTCCTCCCGCTTTATTTCAAATTGCTTTCTACAATGCTTTGTCAGATGTACCCATCTCTTCAAACTGGAGGTTGGCTGTCCCTAATCCTCCTGTTCTTGTACATTCCTGTCAAATATGTTACTTTTATACTAAGAAAAAGCTACGAAAAGGGAAAATTTCATGTAAAACAAGTTCTATTTTTTCATGTTAATTATTTTTTTCCATAAAGTATTTGGTTTCAATGGAAAATTTAACTACAGCTTTATTGTTGTTGGAAAAGACCAAATATGTATTTTGTGTAAAACAGTATTATCTGTTCACACGATAAGTTCAAATGTACTTTCCATTAAATTGAGATTATTTAAATTATTATTTTTACAAAAAATATTTTGCAATGTACAATTAATATAATTTCAGGAGGTTTTTTACTATTGATATTTTGGAGGAAATAATTCAATAGATAAAATTTGTCGTATCTTGCCTGTTAAGATATGATTTGTTCCTTTTTATGTAAACATATTTACAACAGGAAACACACATTTTAATATCATTGTATTCAACAAATTGTGTGGAGCATTAACAATTTTCAAATGAAACGATATTTCAACCTCAATAAATGCTAAATAAAATTTAATGCATATTTTATATTTAGATTTAAAGTAATTTCATAAGAATTAATCATAGCATTTCTTATGCATGAAATATCGTAGTAAAAAAAGCTTTTCTTTTTCCTTAAAATGTAAGATATGTAAGTTTGTGATCATTTTGTAATTGGAAATAATAAAATATTTTATAACCTGTAAATAAATCAAGATATTTACAATAATAATCAAATGTATTGTAAATAAGATTTTAATCTCTTGTATACTTTTTTTTCATAGATGTAAAGAAGGATATTCTTCAGCTGTTACCAACAATCAAAGGGTACATTAGAAACTTCTTTACTTGTGAGGATTGTGCTTCTCATTTTGTAGAGATGGCTAAAAACATGGAAAATGAATTAAAGGCACCACAGGATGTTGTGATGTGGTTATGGAATGCACACAACAAAGTCAATCGCAGGCTTTCTGGTGATATCACTGAAGATCCTAAGCACCCTAAAATCCAGTTCCCTTCTCGTGCTATGTGCCCAAGGTGTCGAATAGAAGAAAATGGTAATGAAATTGTATGGGATAAAGCAATTGTCTTGAGATTCCTCTTGCACTTTTATGGTAAAGAATATATTGTGCATGATGATGAAAGCACAGGTGACTTAAAAATTAAGGATGACAATCAATCATCTGAAAATGAGGACTCTGGCAATTCTTCAATGGTAATTTTGTTTAATAATGTTTCTTTCTTTGACAAGTGGCAGTTTAGGTGGTTCACTTTTGCAGACTTTAGTCTTTGTATTTCATTGTATCTTGTTTCAGCTCTTTTGCTTGTCATTATATTTTTGATTTTCCGGCAGAGGCGTAGAAGGAAAAAAGTCAAAAGATATATTCATTTGTACCCATAGAATGGTTTTTATGAAGTTGTACCATTTATGTGCAATTTGTATGACATATATTTTTTTCACGTGCCAAGTCATACATATAAATATACGAGGGGAAGTTGAAAAATAAGTTTCCCCTGTCGACTGTGGTCAGAGTTGTGTATGAAAGTCAAAAAGTAGAATGAGACATTAAAAATATGACAAACCTTTATTTTTCCACATAGGTACCAAGTATATTGAGACATTTGTCATATTGCTTAATAAGCTTCAAAAAGCCCTCCAGGAAAAAATCAGGGCTTTGCATATGGAAGAAGCGTTGAACGGCTTGTTCATAGACTTCCACAGGCGGTTATGAATTTCTGTTCCTGATACTCCACGTGCCCATTCATAGCGGATAACCGCTCTTACTTCCTCCTGTGACCACAAATTTAAAATGCACCTTCTCTCCATACCTACCGGGGCTCAAATGAGAGACTGGTCTTCGCTTTGCGCTGGCACTGCAACAGCGCTATCTGGTTGATTTGCAGCGACCTCTACCCAATGGTAATCGGTGACTTGCGCATTTTCCTGCTGTGTCACCTTTCGCCCATAGCCATTCAACGCTTCTTCCATATGCAAAGCCCTGAATTTTTCTTGGAGGACTTTTTGAAGCTTATTAAGCGATATGACAAATGTCTCAATGTACTTGGTACATATGTGGAAAAATAAAGGTTTGTCATATCTTTAATGTTTCATTCTATTTTTTGACTTTCATACACAACTCTGACCACAGTCGACAGGGGAAACTTATTTTTCAACTTCCCCTCGTACATATGTACAAAGATTTAAATATTTTTATAAACTATTATTTATTGGTTCTCAAATGAGCTTAATTTCTGGGTGGGATTCAATCTTAATAAGATTGTTATACAATTCTACTATATTGAAAAAAGTCTTTAAAGAAATTTAATTTTCAGTTCTTTTAATTTGATTTGTGTAATTAGTTTTTAAGACCCATCTTTCATATTATGAAAACTTGAATAATAATTTATGTGAAGAACAAATGTTAGAACAAAATAGAATATGTCTATCAAAAAATATTAGTTTTCCACTTTATTCCATTTCTTTAAAAATTTAAAACTTTTGAGAACACTTAAAATAAACTTTCAGAAATTAAAAAATTCATTCAAATATTGAAGTGCATAATTTGCATTGTGTTTGTAGAATTATTTTTGGTAGGTTGCATTTTATTGTTAGGACATTTATCAATTCCAAATAATTGCTTTTTTAGTATGACATCTTAATGTCATGTTCATAATTCATAATCTTGTGATATAAATTATGAGTTATGATATTTGAAAGTTACTTAACATTCTTGTTGCAGAGCAGTTTTTAAGTAATCCCATTTTATATGATTTTACTTTTAAGAAATATAATTTGCATATTTAATCATTAAATTTGTAAAGTTATGCAAGTTTGTTTTCATGAATTAAAAAAACCCTTTCAAATGTATGAAACTAAAAAAAAATACAGGCTGTAGCATTGTTGACTTTTTCTTCAATATGCTTTGTATTTTTTGTAAGAAATAGTACCACAAGAATATTATTGTAAAATGTTGGAAGTATTTTCTATTATATTCAATCAACCTTGTAACTATAACTGATTAGTATTTATTGTATTTGATTCTTTTTTAACTTTTTATTCATCTTGATATTTTGATTAAAATATCTTTGAATTTAATAGAATGAGATCAAATTGTGCATTATGTTTAAGTGCATTAAATAGTCAGAAAAGAAATGATTTCCCCCAAATTTTGATTTTAAATTATTTTATTTTCTATTTTGATCTAAATAAAAGAAAATATAAAAGTAATTATTTATTTCACGAAATAATTTTAACTGTTATTAATGATTGTAATAGAATTTAATGTGTTTATAAAAATTAAACTAGGAAGATTTTAATTCAAGACATGAATGTTAATTTTGTCCATAATCAAACCATTTCAGATCTAAAAAAATGTAAATATTTTAATCAATTACGAAAGATAATTAATATTTATTTTTTTAGCACTAACAGAAGGGATGCTCTTTAAAACAGTCTTTAGATATAAATTTGTTTTTCGTTTTTAGAATGCATGAACAAATACATTTTAATGACTCATTTGTATTTTAAAATGAATTGAAAAGAATAAATATGATTATACATCTAGGCTTATAAAATTGTAGTAACAATATTGTATAAATAAAAAGAAGTAAACATATCATAACAGCATTTAAATTTAATGTTGATTTAATTGTTATGTAGCTTCTAAATGTAATCATCAGGTAATAATCAGGTAGTTGATCTAAGGAAACTTAAATTGTTTTCTTAAAGTTGGACAAACAAATTTTCTGTTTAAATTAGGATGTGATATGTAAGAAATAATGTAAAAAGTTATTAATCAGGTTTTATACTTAAAAAACATATACTCTCTTCACGTTATGTTACTATGGTAAAATCTTCACTTTTAGATACTGTTTATTCATTTAAATAAAGCATATATATGTTAATTACATGGTGAGTTACTTTGAAATAAACAGTGTTTTATTAATTTATGTTTGATGTTAGTAATCATTTTTTTTTCATCTTTAAGTGGCTTATATGCCACACAATGTTTCTTTTGTTTTTTTGAAACATTATGCAAATTCATTTAAGTTCTACCCCCCCCCCCCTTGGTTGTGAGAAACTAATATTATAATGAAGTCGAACAAATTATATGTAAACTGGTTTAAAGATCAAAAGATGGCTAGTTTTTTCTTTCTTTTTTTTGTTATTGTTTGAGGTATGTGACAATGCATTTATTTTCTCATTTTAGTATTGAAAAACATAGGTTATTGTTAATTTTTTTTCATGCTGTAGAACAAAATTAAAAAAAAAAAAACATTTTTTAATCAGGTAGTTGAGCTAAGTAAACTTAAATTGTTTTTTGATGTACTTCAATAAAAAATTTATTTAATGTATAGCAAATTATTATAATATTAGTATAATCATTTGCCAATAAATTTTACTTTTTCCCTATGCATTTACATTAAAAATTTTATAATTATGTCAGCTCTAGGAAATAAGATTTTTTTTTTTAACAGACATAAAAATTAGATCAGAATTTGTGGATAAGTACTATTTAAGACTTGGCTATTATTTTATCTGATGCATAGACATTGCTGGAAAAAATTATAAATAGATAAAGTTTTCATTTTGTTTAAATCATAATTTATCTCAGCTTTATTCACATTAAATAAAATTAAAAGAAACAGTGTTAATAAGAAAATTTTAAAATTTTAGCATTACTTGAAATTTGGGAAAAATATGAACTCGCTGTTATAAAATTCCAATTGCATTATCTTTTGTTTGTATACATTCATTTTAAGTTTGAAATTATGATCAATCTCAATATGAGTTAACCTTATTTTCTTTATTTTAATATTAAAAGGTGAAATGTTGGTAGGTTTTGGATGCATTTATGATAAAAAGTTAAGTTAATCAATATTCTTATAAAATATTGTTCTTTTCTTCATTTTTCACAGACATCTCACTTATTTATAGAACAATAGGGTGTCCAGACAAAATGCTAGATTGCTAATTAGTCCTAGAGGGTAGCTTTTTCTCTTATTCATCGCAGATTACTTGAATTAACAGATGTGTAACAGAATAATCCATTCAACAAGAAGCAATGAAGAATTCTTTTGAGCTTGATTTAAAAAAATATAAAGTGACTAAACAGCAACCTTTTTTTAAACCCCAATGATTCTCTTTAGGCTGCAACAGATTACACAATTTAACATGACAGAAACTGATATTGGAATGATTTAAAAATGACATTACAGTCAGTTTGGAAAGAAATACCACTGTTGATATTAGAAAAGCTGGCAAAGTCAGCCCCAAATCTCAAATTTAAATCTAATTCAAAGAAAAAAAAGTCTCAATAATGAACGCATGTGTGAATTCGTAATTATGTTGTCTCCTCCTCCAGATTTCAAGTAATGTTAGTAATTCAAAACTAACCATTTATTTGTACCTTCTATATATTTTCTTTACAGTCATGGACCCTGTTCAAATTATAAATGTTTTTGTAACAATTTGTTTTTGCTTTATTAATGTTGTTTATTTAATTTATTCATGATTTTAAAAATAAAATTTTCCACATTCATAATTTTGTCCAGCAATGTACTGTTTTATTGTGACATAGTTTAAAGCTCTTTCATTGTTTAAATTTTAATTTTTTTGGCCTGTGTTTGTTTCTAAAATGTGTTTTATTTTCATTAATAAATAACTTCTGCTTGGCTTCTAATGAAATGGATTCTCCAGATTTAAACAGGTCATTTTTTTAAAATTGTTCAACATGGCTGAATTATATATTAATATGATTAAGGTGTGGATTTTGATAACCATTGCATTTTTATGCATTTTATATATTTTTCCCTTTTAGGGCATTTTTTAGCCTTTTTTATGGCATTCTTTTATTTTAAGCTGTATCGAACATTCCATAACTAGTTCTTTGAAAATAATCACAAATAGTTAGTTTAAAGCTTTTATTTATGAATCATTTAATGAATGAATAGCATGTCCTGTTGAATAAATATATTTTTCCAATTTTAAATGTGTGTTTACTTTCACTTTGGTTGTCTTTAATATGTAGGTTGTCGTCACACTAGCTTATTTCAGCTGCATAGCAAACTTTATCTAACTAACCAAACATGATTTTATTAGCAGTAGACTTTATAAAATGGCTATTCAAACAAAAATATATTTAAGTTTTTTTCTATTGCAATAGCACTATTTATTTAAAAAAATTAATTCTAATTTTAGTTTGTTAAGTTAATGTTAGACTGTTTCTTCAAAACCATTTTTAAGAATTGTTCTAGTTACTTAAAAGGTTTAATTTCCTATTTTTTTTTATATTGATAACAAAGTGTAGGCCCAAACTGTGTAAATATGTTTTTTTTTAAATAATAATACTTTAAAAGTGATAAGAAAGTCAATCAAAATAAAAAGAGAGAGTTGCTTATACAGTCGAACTCGTTTATAACGAGCACAAGGGGACCGTAGAATTTGCTCGTTAAATCCGAGTGCTCGTAATAAACGAGTTCTTAAGGCAGGCGCGCAACCAGAATGGGGGGGGGGAGGTAAGGAGTTCAAACGATTGAGTTTACTGAAAATTTAATTACAGTAAACTCAATTAATAACTAATTACAATAAACTAATTAATTTAACACCGTCATTAAACTCTTCGCAGTGGTGCTAATGCGTTATACCAATTATTGGGGTTGGGCACAGTCATTGCGGACAGGCATACAACCGTCATTTAACTCCCGTAAAATTTTTACTTTTTCGTCAACCGATAAAACTTTACGTTTCGACATAGTGAGATGATAAAAACTGTTGTGTTACGTACTCCACGAACTGACGTCAAAGAATGACCATCTGACCTTCTATTTAACCCCTACACTTAGCAGGTGCAGCTGTTTTCCCCCACCCCCTCAACCCCTAATCCAATACAATAAGCCCCATCTGTTGAACCTGATTTGTGAACCCTTCCTATTGACATTGGAATGCTGAAAGAAATTATCCTACAAAAGTTAGACCACGCAGAAATAAGTTAAAAAAATACAAAACAGAAATATTTTGCTCGCTAAAACCGGGTCTTGCTCGTTAAAAACGAATTCTGTTCCATAGACTTAACGTTGATCCAACCAAATATTCTCGCTTTCCTCGCTAAATCCGAGTTCTCGTTAAATCCGAGCTCGCTATAAACGAGTTCGACTGTAATGATATTTTTACCATTGTTTCTTAATGCAACTGAAAAAATAACCAATAGAGATACTTCTTGATTGTGTTCATAGATGATTTTCTGTGAGACCTAGGTTACTATTTTTTTTTTTTTTAATATAATTTCTTTTGCCTAAGCTTTTAATTACTAGTAGCCCTGTTTATGAACTTTCATGCTTTCCTTATTTTTTAAATTCTAACAAAATCTATACATGCAATAAATATAACATGTAATTATTAACTAATGCATTTCTGTTAGTATACTCATGTATTTTGTTACAATGCTATTAGTATATTTGTGCTTACATAACACAGTTTACACATAGAGCTGTAAATAAACTAATCTGGTGTAAATAAAAATATTTTCTAACTATTGTATGTGTTCTTATTGTACCTAAAACTAGCACTTTATTTGTTAAAAGTTATTTGCTACATTATATACATTATTTTCTTTATGCCTTATTCTTTTAAAAAAAGCCAGCATGTGTGTATAAAAACGGCAATCCAATCATTTTATAGTTTATTTACTATTATCCATAAATAAATATTAGCATAGAATAATTGCTTTGAAAACTGCAGTAAAATAAGGAAAGTATATTTTCTGGCACAATTAAAAGTAATTGGAAATAAATGTTCATTGTAAACAAGTCCTTGACTTCAAATGATTTACATCATACATTATAATTTAAACTGTCTTTTCTAATAGTTATTTGAACTAAGAAGTACCATTGACAAGTTATTGGTATTGATTTTAGTGAAGCAGCTTTGCACATTATGACCAAATTAACATTACACAGATCATTTTGAAACATGTAGGAATATACAAGGTCTGTGCATTCATAAAGCTAAGCATAGTACAATGCATCTAAAACAGTATGTGGATAAGTTATTTTTAAAAATGAATAACATTTGATTTTCCAAGACATTTAAAAAGCTATGTGTTCTTGCATTTCTTACTATTTTGAACCAAAATTTATTTCAGAGATTCATTATCTTATGGATAGTTTAAAGGTTTCATTTCATTAAAATTAGTTTTGAGTTAAAAAAAATGCCTATAAAACTTGACAGGATAAATGTCATTTCTTACAGGCTTACAACAAGTAATATTTGATCTTCTAAGCTATAAATTTTAAAGTATTGTTTGATGTTCAATTTGTGTCATTTAATGTTTTGATGAAAAAAAATTCTTTGGCATATTTAAAAATGTATAAACATTTTCTAGGGACTAAAGTCCAGTGTTTCTCCTGTACTGGCTCTACTAATGATGGTGTTCTGCTATGCTGCTCAATATTTAGGTATACTATGTCATTTTTGATGGCATACATGGATTATGGCATGCATATTGGAATTAGGCATGGTCAACAGCAAATGTTAAACATACCTTGTAGCATGTATTAATTAAATGTATTTTTAATCAGGAGAGCTATAAAACAATATTTCAATTGTTTATAAGATAATCCTAATTTCTAGTTAGAGAAAAATTGCTTTATATTGATTAATAAATTTTTGTACTTTTGTATTTATAATAAGGAACAGCATGCCACTCGAAAACGTGTACTTTTAACATTCTGCTAAATCCTTTTTGTAATTTTGTACTTAAGGCAAAGTTGATATTCCATTTTTTTGTTGCAGATTTAATTTACTATATGATCTGTGTTTTGTTTGAATACATTGTGATTTTCTTAAAAAAACATTTTTTTTTTTGATGGAATACTTCATCATGTAACAGTTTATGTCCATTACTATTGCAATTCTGATCTTGATACATTGAAAATTTCATAGGAGGACCAACATTCTAATTTTGTACATCACTTTTTATATTTAGTTGAAGTAATACATGTTACACGTATATACTGTATGTGTATACATGTACAATATGTGAATTTGCATGCTTATATTTTTTACTTTAGTATATATGAGGCATTTTCTTTATCCAGTGCCATATTCTTCAGTGTGATTTTATGTATATAATCTGAACTTGTATGTTTGATAGTTCCTGAAATCATTACACATCACTTTTGGTAAATTATTCTTCAAATAAGCATAATGTTATTTAACATGCATAATTAAAATCTAATTAAATAAAAAAATTGGTAATTTCTAATACTCTCTCTATATGACTTAATTCTAAAGTAGTATAGTAATTTGTCATGCAAAATTCATTGTACTGACTGATAATTTATTATGCATTTAGTTAAGATTGAATTAATCATTATGCATTGATTTACTGATACTTTATTTTTGAATTGCAAATTATTGAATGTCATGAGAATTCTGTGTAGTCTAATTCACAGTGCAAATTTACGTGAAATAAAGGTGTATGCACTACAAATCTTATGTTTGATATAAGTTGTGAATTGTTGCAATTTGTATTATTTGCATTTGCATGTTAAAATATTGGATGCAACATTGTTGATTTCACAATCTAAAATGATTGCCAAATTCCTTTATGCTAAATAATATTATATTTACAATTAGATAGCACACACATTTAAATAATGTTATAGTATAAATTTTTTAATCAGATTGTCACTTTTGTAATTTTAACACTATCGCTATGCCATAGATGAAACTCGAAAGTTCATCAAAATTGTTATATTTCTGAAAAGTTTCTAGTCATGTTAAAAATTCTAGTGTTGCCAGTATATTTTTTCATTCATCTTTTAATCCATTGTACACTTTTCTTTTGCAGTGGCCCAGTAAACTTGGCACAAATAATTGTGTTGCACTTGTTTTCCAACACAGTCAATAATTTATAAAAATTGTGGGTTAATACTAATCATTACTGTTAGTAAAAATTGCAGAATTGCTTGCAATTTTCAATATATAAAAATGTTCCTATATACATGTTGTACAATTATTACTCTTGCTCAGAATGGGGAATTCCGTTCGTTTTTCAACAACATTCAGTTGTTCATATGCACATTTCACTTGTTCATTAACATGCTTACTATTTTGAACTGGCCATTGACCTACAAGGTGCAATACCTTTTAAAATTTTAGTTTTATTACAAAATTATATGTATTATAATTCTTTTATTGTACAATTGCATTAGAAACTGGCTGGGGAAAAAGTACAGCAATAAACCTCACAAAGCTAAGAGTCTTGCCAAGTTTATGGGGCTGCCATAAAAGATAAGTACCTTATTCCTGGTTGTTATGCTGAAAAAAAATTAATACTACAGGCGACATATGATAAAAAGTACTAATAAATGTATTGAAGTGTTTGCCAGATAATATTCTGCACACAGGTACTTACTTTTTTTAATATATACTCTTAAATCAATTTTATTAAATGAATAGAAGCTATCTCTTAAGAGCATAGTTACTTCATTAGTTTAACTGTTAGTTATATTTAAAGAAAAATCCTTAAAAAATTTTAATCAGCTGTTTGCTTTGTTATAGAATAGGTTTGCATTTGAATGTTCAAATATAGTCGCCTGAACCAATATTTAGCATGTTTAAAGCTAAAAAGAAATTATTTTTTAAACATTAAATTGAAGCCATGGACAAAATGTGTTATGTTTATGACTGATCTCATAAAATCAAATCAAAGTATTTTTAATTTTATTTCTCTATATATTTCTGTATGTTTTATTTCTCTCTATTTTATTTATTTAAATAATCTTTTATACATTGTGAATTCAATTTTCTATTTTTGTAATGGTTTAATATATATTAATCATTAGAGAAAATTATATAAAAAGGATATAAATAGGATGTTCTGTCAAATTTGTAAAAGTATTATCATATTTGTCCATATTTGAAGAACTAGTTTTCCAGGTCTTTTTTAAATTAAAAGAATAAAATACTTTATTTAAAAGGTTTAATTATAGTTGCCTAGTTGATTAAAAATTTTGATTTCTTTAAAGTTTTTTCTTTTAATAATAGCAAAAGTACTTTTTTAAATCCCATGGACGCCTTTTATTTTTCAATAAGTATTATAAACTTTGTAATAATAAATATAATTAACAAATATTATGTAGTTGCATGCTTGCAGATAATCCAAGAATTACATGTAGTAGATTTTTTTACAGTGTGCATATAATAGCAACTAAAGTTTTATGAAAGTAAAAGTAATTGTTTAAAAAAATATTTCAAATTACTTAATATTCATTTTTAATATATTTGTTATTTCTGAATATTAACTGCAGCACAAATACAGTAACAATACAGTGCCAAATATTTCTTCTGATAATTATATATACTGTAAAATTTACAATAATTTGAAGTATTTGTAGTTTTACGAAAAGTTTGCCAATTATTATTTAAAAGTCAAGAATTTTTTTATTTTTGTTAAGAAAATTTTACTTGTTAAAATTAAGAAACTATGCTACTTTGGTGATGAATTACAATGGCTTTTATTCCTAACATTTTTACTATGGGAGGGCAGGAAGGAGTGAAGCCTAATAAAAATTTAATAACATTTAAAAAATCTTTCTAATTGTGGCAAATATACATCCTACTTCATATCGAAATATTTTCTCGATTGATTGATATTTAGAAGCATATGAATATTACTTTAAATATAAAAAGTTTTTCTGTAATTGAAACCATTGTAGAAAAATTTGATGTACCAAACAATAGCTTTTAGGGCAGTTAAATAAACTAATAAGGATTTGTTTTTGTTATGTTGTACTCTCTTTATTAATGCATTGGAATTCAACTTCATCATAAGAATATAAAAAAAGAAAAGAAAAAATGCTTGATGCATCACTGTCAAACCTTTCCCATTTCTTCTTCTTTTTTTATATCCATTAGCATTTTATTTTTTAAATTTGACAATGTAACAACACACTTGCAACATAAATGTGATGGACCTTAATCTGAACAAACAAGAATGATGGCATTCACCATCACCAGTCGAAGAATTCTGAAATGTTTTCGTATTTTCTTTCATAGCTAATTTTTACTTTGCTTTCTAAGATTAAGAATTCTAACCCATTTATTATAATTTAAAAACCAGCATACTCTATTGTGTGATATTTATTAAAAAAGAAATCCAAAAATCAACAATAGCTTTAATAACAAACACTAATTACAGCAAGAAATAAAAGTTATATTGTAAAAAATATATATAACACAAAGAATTTAACAGGCAAAAACCTGTTGTGTATAAAATTACTAATTATATACATATAAAGTGGTGTAGTGTATTGTAAAACATATAAAAAGCAATAACATAACGAAGCATAACGTAAAGGGGTGGTATCGATATAAAATTACACGATTTTGTCGTCATATCTGGCATAATTTTGACAGATAATTATGTGAACAATTATTACATATGTTATGATAAATTCATAATGAAATATCTTTATATGTACATAATACTTATAAATGCTACACACTATGTTATTTAAAAGGACATGGGAGAGATAAGATAATAAACAGCCTTAAATTTTACAATACTTAAGTGATTTAATTTTCTATGATTTTGCAAACTATTGATAAAGGTAAAATTGAATGTTAAAGTAAATAAAAAGAAACTTACAAACTGTAATCTAATCAGAGTTCTTTCATAGAAATATATTGCATCACTTTACTAGAAACACCATGCAGCTAGCAAAACAATTTACAAAGTTCATTCTATTGTTGTAAATTCACAAGTGTGATTATTTAATGTCAAATACTAAATGTTAAAAATGTATAGTATGACTATAATTTTCTAATTAAATGAACTTTTAAAATGCATCAATAATAGAAGGTATTGCATTAAACAGGATTATTTTTCACCAAAGTTTCTTAAATTTGGATGGTACACCAGATACCTGGTAAAAGTTAAGGAATTTACTTGAATCTAAATCAAAATATAAATTTGCTTGCCTTTATCCCCATTAAAATAATAGGCAACAAAATATACACAGAAAGACTAATACATTTTGTATAAACGTTTAAAAATCAATTAATATTTTTATTTTATCTATGACAACACAGAATGGCAAAATTATTTTTTGCAGAAAAAAGTGCCTTGTGCTTTAATCAAGTACGGTTTATGGCATTTGTATGACAATGATTTTCATCAGACATCATTACTTACCAAGAAATTAGCAATTAATGTTTAATGAAACTCTTAAACTAATTTTTTATACATTCATAAAACTAAGTTTCACACACAATTAAGGTAAGATCTTTATACAATACCAAAATTGATATTCAGTATAGACCTATTTTGATGCTTTGAAAAGTATCCTGAACACGTCAATAAAATGCAGATGTGACAAAAATTGATTTTAAATATATTTTAGTTATCACTATTTGAAAAATTATACTTACCCCATTTAATAAACTCTTATAAGCATTATTTTGTTCAATCAGACTGTATACTGACATTTTAACTAGAAATACTATTCCAGAAGAATTATGCATGTTTTAATTTTAGTTATTGACATGGTACATGAATAATGAAAAAAAAAAAAAAACACATTAACAAGCAAATATATTTGCATATCAATGCATAGTAAAAGAACTATAGTTTTATTGGCTTATTTTAATTTATGCACAAAATCATCAGAATAATTTATAAACATATACCACATGTATAAACAACTACAAAAAAATGTAGTGAAAATAGTCTCAAGCACAAAATTTTAAGAGTTTATAAATATTTTTTACTGAAAATTAAAAAAATACCTGTGAAAACAAGGAAAAATATAAATGTTAATAAATGGCTAAACCTGAATGTCATCCTATGTGCTAATATGAAATCTAAACAATACTGACTGATAGAAACTAAATTACCAAACAAATATCTATATATATATATGCTTAGTTTAATTATCATATAAATAAAATTGAACATATTTTTAGAATGTGGTACAAAATTGTCATCTGCACAATTTATATTAGGCTTGTTTATTTAACTTGTAATTCTAAATACAGTAAGAAACTACTATAAAGAAATAAATCAATTAATATGATTCTACTGTAACCCCTAATTTAATAAGCATGTAAATAAAGAAATTTTCATTTTACACTTTGACAATAATTACAGAAATTAAAAAAAAACTTTATATTTTTTCTTACATACACTTTATATTTTTTTACATAAAAATACTAACAAAGCCAGACTACTGAACAAGAAACGAGTCAGTTTTTGCAGTGAACAATATATTCAGACCAGCCAACCTTCAGAAAGTTAAAATCATGTAAACGAAGAAATTTCTTGGTTTGCCAATGTTTAAACTATTTTCAGTGATTGTATTTTACTTACCTACATTTATTTTGTACCTCTATCTTCTCAAAAAAGAAAAATTTGTCGACTATTACAAGAAACAGTTTTTTTTTTTTTTCAATTTTTGAAAAATTACAAATATAAAAGACTAAATACTGTAAATATATAAAAATTTTAGTTAGGTCTCTTTTCTATATAAATGATAATTAAATTTTTAGAACATTTCTTGTACAAGTTTTAGCTTTAACATTAAAAAATTACTCATTTCTCACGGAAACCAGACCCCAGAGCAAGGCATAGCATTCTTGAGTGATTCAAAAGTTTTTTTAGAGCGGTTTATGCGGTTAAAAAAATCATCAATAAGCAGTATCTGACAAATTTTGTT
>Ga0068630_1000097_pt1 | contig 22379 bp, 16 predicted proteins | sample InSIn4gowninarea_FD_77433 | JGI IMG/M metagenome (GOLD analysis project Ga0068630, IMG submission 77433) | Clean room microbial communities from NASA Spacecraft Assembly Facility at Jet Propulsion Laboratory, Pasadena, California, USA -... ... | reverse complement strand
CTATGGACAGTAACCTGGATCCAGTCACCCCAATTTGCCTCGATGAGAGGGCCAGGATATTGGCCGTTGATCAAGATCACGTCCCGCAGAACACCATCAGGGGAGATCCGACCACGACTGATAGTGAAATCGTAGTAGCGAGTGACGCCTGTGTATGGGACATCACTTCTGATGGTGGCATCAGAGTTTGTCGTAGTTTTGTTGCCCCAAGGAGCAAGATGATATGGTGTGCCATCACCACGCGGAAGCCATTTGGGAAAGCAGCCCGTGCCGGTAGTGCCCCATGTGGAGTTGCCAACTTGGTCGAGACCAGGGCTGGTACTGGCCGGCGCAGAGCTTGGTGCCGATAGCGTTGTAACTGGGATAGCTGTGACAGAAGCCTCGGAAACAGGAGCGGATGTGGCAGTTGTCTCCGATGTGGAAGACAGACCACTGGTGCCAGCAGCGGTCGCTGTCAAAACTGAAGTGCTGACATAGGTGACGGTGGACGTGATCTCCCCGGAAGTGATATATGAAGTCGTCGGACAGACGGTTGTATAGTAAGTCAAGACATCGGTAACAGTGGTGTAACTTTGAGACTCCGGAGCAGCAGAATAGCTGGGAGAGGAAACGACTGTCGAGGTATTGGCGTAGTAGGGCGCTGGACTGCTGGACAAGCTTGAAATGGGAGTCGATTGAGAGGATGAGCCACCCGTTGGCAGATAAGATAGAGAATCTGAAGCCCAAATAGAAGACGACGAGTCCCATGAGCGTGCTTGATGGGCGTACTTTTCGGCTGCCGCACCACTAGCAGCGAGCGCGAGAAGTTGCCATTGGGTCCGCATTACTGTTGCTGAATTGAAACGGTAACGAATGAACTAGCAGCGAACGAGCGTGCAGAAAACGGGGCCGATAGCGAACGATTTCCCAGATCCAACAATGCGACCAGCAAAATATGATAGGCGTTTGAACGAGCAACGTGGCAGCACAGAGCGTATACATATCTATCCGCTGGGCTCGGAGGCGTGCTCCATCAATCTGGTTTCCAGCCTCCTTGGCCGGGGGTAATTGTTGCGGATGACACCACGGCGCAGCTGTCGTCCTGGCACTTGGACCCGTTTACGGCAACCTGACCTGGAAGCATGGACATGTTGATGCAGGTTTGGGTCAACTCTTGGAAGGCCTTTCCGAAAGGAGGCTGGGACATGGCGAATTGTGGAGGATAGCGAAATGAAAGCGCTGAGGTCCGCTGAAATGGCGCATGACAGGCTGGGGAGGAGCAGGGATGTCACTGACGATCAGGAACAGCGCCGTCGCGGATCCTGCTGCCTCCCTTGGATGTGGCTCCGTGGAGTGAGATGATGTTCCATCCTCTGCATGTTTGATTGCTGCTGCTGCGCCCTCGGTTCCATGGCGCCTGTGATGATAATCTCCTCGAACGTCAAAGCGCATACAGTGAGCGGGAGCAATTCATGGAATCGCACAGCATTTGTTTCTGGGGCGCGAGCAAGCGAGGCGGCGGGTGACTGCATGTATGCGCAGTAGTGCGAGTAGAGTTGCCGTGCAATCAAGGTCGGTCGTCCGTGCGATCAAGGAAGAGCAGGGGTGGTGCTAGGACGGGCTAGCGTGTGGAGAGAACGGTTCATCTCGATTGGATCGTTTCTGGGGCGATGGCGAGATAAGCTTTCGCTGCGTGCGCTGAACCCTGACTCGGCACATGGCGTTCCTTGCTATTCATAGCCAGCGTCTGGCAGAATTGGGTTGGAGTTGGAAGTCCTAGTCAACTTGGACAGCGTCTGAATAAGCAATGGCAGGAGTGAACCGATCAACTGGCTGGCTGGCTGGCTAGTCGCTGGTATGATCGCGATGCTCCAGGATTCAGATGGATGCTCTCGTATCCAGGTCTGGCAGGATTGGTTAAGAGCCGGAAGTCCTAAAGATTTTGGGCAACGTGCGAACAAGCAACGGCAGGACTGAGTCGAGCAAGAGGCTGTCTGGCTGGTATGATTGCGATGCTTCACGAATGTGGACGTACACGTCCGGATAATTAACAGTGACGATGGATGATTGATTACCAAAAGCTACGTGGCTAATTAAAGGTTTCTCATCCAGTCTTAGCTGCTTACATCAGCACCAGAACCACACGACTCTCAATCCTTGCTCTCCAGAGTCTCCGCCGGGATAGTCACAGCAGTCCTGAAGGCTCGCTTAGGCGGCGTGAGGACTGAAGTGTCGTCTTTTGTACGTTAGCAATGAGTATGTCATCTGTGAATGAAACTTAGTGTAATTGACATACCAGCTTCCAGAGCTTGTGGTGCAGTCTCACAGGCGGATCGGAGTCCGTGGAGAGAGGTACAAACGGAGAGAAAACGATGCATCTTGGAGCTAACAGAGCCAGATTAGTGACAGACTTCACAAGCGAGTGATGTGCGCGAACAGGTACAGACGAGGCCAGCTAGCTGGCTGCTGGCTGGTTGATATGCGTATGATGGCGACGCTCCATGGATCAGATTGATGCTCTCCTCAATGGCATGATCGCGACGCTCCTTGGGGCGGACTGATGCTCTCCGGACCAGATGCGGACAGGTTGGCTACTTGGCTGGCTGGTTTGCGTATAATGGCGGTAGTCCATCGATCAGAATGATGCCCTTCTCAACAAGGCAAAGGCTGGTGCGTCTGCTTATGATGCTACATCGATCAGTTCAATGATCTTCTCGACGAGACCTGGGCTGGTTTGCGTACAACCGCGGTGGTACATCGATCAGAATGATGCTCTTCTCAATAAGACAAGGGCTGGTGCGTCTATTCCTGATGCTACATCGATCAGTATAACGCTTCTCTCGATGAGACCTGGACTGTTTTACGTACCATGGCGGACATCCATCAATCAGAAGCATGCTCTTCTCGATAAGGCCTGGGCTGGTGCGTATAATTGTGATGGCTCATCGATCAGAACAAGGCTCTCTCCGATGAGACCTGGGCTGGTGCGTATGTTTGCGATGCTTCGTCAGGACATTTTGGCTGACGTTGCCTTGCAGCTTCTGCGAGCTCATGGGACGGTTTGGCTATGCTTGTCGTTGCAGGTTCTGCGAGCTCATAGGATGTGTGTCCTGCTCGCGGAAGAATTTGGACGAGAGAAGACATGGTAGCTGCCTCGACTGGCGAATGAAGCCAGACCTCGTCGCGAAGCTGTAGGTCGGGTGCCAGCACGCGAAGGGCCTTGATGGGACATTGACTGGCTGGCTGATGGCTCATGGCCTGCTGGCTCGTATGATTACGATGGTCCATCGATCAGAATGATACTCTTCCCGATGGCACACTGGCTGGTTTGCACACAATCCCGATGGTCCGCGGATTCACGGATTGATCGGAGTCCTTGGAGGCTGATGTCAAGCTCATTTGAGATACGGTCTCGCTTTCAAGACTCTGGAAACTCGTGTGAGATTCGTTCCTGAAGGGAGGTATTTGACACTCGTGCGGACCGCGGTATAACGGAACGGAGAATAGCAGGTCGCCGGGCATTGGAATCCAGGTTGGAAATGGATTGTGTCTGGCCAATGTTGCGCAAAAAGGTTCCAGTGAGGCTGGCTGGCTAGTTGGCTGCTAGCTGGCTGATTTGCGTGTGATTGCGACGCTCTATCGATCAGATTAGTTAATGCTCTGAAGTCAGGTACGATGTTCGCTTTGCTAGGATACTCACTGGCTGGCTGGCTGGCTGGCGTATTTGCGTATGATTGCGAAGTCCATCGATCAGGAAGATGCTCCGATAAAATAAGGGCTGGCTGGGTTTGGTGGTAGTCCATCGATCAGAAAGATGCTCTTCTCGACGAGACCTGGGCTGGCTGGGTTTGGTGGTATCGATCAGAGTGATGCTCTCCTCGATAAGACCTAGGCTGGTGCGTATGATTGCGATGCCTGAGACTTGCGACCTGTGTCCCGACCACGGAAGACAGAGGCTGGTGCATATGGTTGCGGTGCTGGAGATCTGAAAGTGTCTCCTGCTCGCGATTAAGGCTGGTGCGTATGGTTGCGATGCCTGAGATTTGCGATCTGTGTCCTGCTCGAGGAAGACAGAGGCTAGTGCGTATGGTTGCGGTGCCGGAGATCTGAAAGTGTCTCCTGCTCGCGAGTGAGGCTGGTGTGTATGGTTTGCAATGCCTGAGATTTGCGATCTGTGTCCTGCTCGTGGAAGATTGTGAACGAGAAGACTGGCGATAGCTGCCTCGAATGGCATCGCGAGGTTGTAGGCCGGCTCGTATGAACGCGATGTTCCATGGTAAGAGAAGATGCTCTTTTCGATGGGACTTCGGCTGGTTTTCTTCTGGCAGTTGGCTGCTGCTGAGAACGTTCGTACTGGCGGACATGATGGTAGCTTGCTTGGCTTCGATCAGGAGGTACACCCCTCCTCCTGAGAATTGTCTCCCTAACGCCACGTAGAGGCGCAAGCTGTGTTAGGGTCGGTCAGGCTCCCGATGGAGTCATCATGCAGGCCGCGGACGGCATCACACGGTACCCTCCTGCATGACTTGCCCTGACCTGCCACTGGATTAAGATTCTTGAGATGGATTAAGCTTGAAATCCGGGACTTTGTTAACGGTGCTTCCACACAAGCACCGGGGTATCAGGCAGTAGTTTAAGGACCCCTGCCACGTCGAGTCGAATAAATGCCGTCTAGGAACTCTCCGAAAGCGGTGCTGGCTGCCTCGCCGGAACCGCCGCGACAACAACGTCAGTGAGCTCGGCGAGCTCAATTCCGCTGGACCAGCTTTGCTCGCGGCGGCCCGGGACAGTCTCCAGCTGGCCGAAATCGAATGATCCGAGGGAGCGAAAGCGGCGCGAGGTGATCCAGGGCGACCACACCGTTTTTCCTTCGCGGTCCTGCCTTGCTATTGGCGACGGTCTCCAGAACAGCGGCCACTCCCAGATCGGTCCCAGATTAAGGCGAAGGTTCTCTCGCCAGCCGCAGTTGAACGTCTGGAATCCCCGGGGATCCTCGACATACTCGGGGGGCCCAAGCCCGGCAGCGGGAACCACCCGGGTAAACAGCGTCGCGTGCTCCTGGGCGCGGCGATTGTTGAAGACAGCATCGACCCACATCGCGCGCTCAATCCTGCCCAGCTCACACAAGAAAGCAATCGCCGCCACAGCCAAAACCGCAAACAGCCATTCCTCCTCCCCCTGCACTTTGAACGACCAAAGCAACACCAGAGCGAGCCCTGCGTTCCAGGCAAGGCTGAGGGCGAGGAGGGGGAGTGCCAGCAGGTACGGCTTCCAGTTGTCCCGGAAGATTGGCGCGGGGAAGAAGAGGCACGTGTGGTCGAAGAGCGGGAAGCATCGGCATAGGATTTCGCAATGGTACCACCTGTCCGGCTGCCAAATCGAACAAACGTGACACCAACGGCGACGGCAATCATCAGGTGCACTAACCTGCATGATTGCCGCGTCCCACCCGTTGTGCACCCCCATCCTCCTCCACGCCCACAAACCAACAAATGTGGTATAGTACCACAGGACCGCCGACACCCCATTGAGGAGGAGAGTGATGGCGAAGAGAGACCAGCCGAGGAGAGGAGAGCACGACGCCGAGTAATCTACCCTAACCCTACCCAGGCGTATTTGTATGCATTGGCATACAGGCCCAAGGCGTACTGCACAGGGACGAGGAGGCAGACGAGGGTTCCGAGGTAGTAGTCTGGATTCATGGTGCTATCTCAAGTCCTGGTTCAAAAAAGGGTTTGGTTGTCTAAGGAGAAAAGAAAAAAGAAAAAAGCAGACGCGGCCCTCTTATTATCTTTTGTCCACTATGTGTTGCCTCTAAGCAACGTTTCTTATACAGAAAGGGCAGGAGTACTTTACTCGGGCCTTCCTGTAATATGATATTGCTATGACAACTGATTAGGAGAAGGTGCGAGCTTACGGGCTCAACGCGGCCCTCTTCCTGTCTTTTGTCCACTATGTGTTGCCCCCAAGCAACGTTCCTCATACTCAAAGGGCAAGGCCAGCTTACTCGGGCATTCCTAGAATATGATATTACTATGGGAACTGAGTAGAGAGAAGGTGCAAGCTGACAGGTTTGACGCGGTCCTCCGCTGTCTATTTCCCACTATGTATTGCCTCTAAGCGACGTTGCTCGTAGTTAAAAGGCAGGCCTAGTGTTCTCGGGCCTTCTTATAGTAATCTTCCTGTAAGAGCTGAGTATGGAGAAGGTGCGAACTAACAGGTTTGACGCGGCCCTCTCACTGTCTATTTTCCACTATGTATTGCCCCTGAGCGACCTTGCTCGTAGTCAAATACCAGGGCTAGTTCTCTTAGGCCGTCCTATTATACGATATTGCTATAGTAACTAAGTAGGGAGAAGGCATGACCTTACGGGTTCGCCCCACTACGTGTACTGTATAGGAAGCTATTCTCCTCGGGACCCTGTTTGGGATTCTCAGGTCAGGCATTGCTATAACCTTGGACCGCCATAATAGCTGAGTTGTGGGGAGGATGTGAGCTTACAGGTTCGCCCCACAACGCGTACGTCCTAGGAAGGTGTCCTCCTTGACATACACCTGAACTCACCTAATGAGGCATTGCTATACTGTTCAGTTACTTTGATAGCTAAGTTATGGGAAGGGTGTGAGCTTCTTCTTTTCGCCGTCCTATTTATCTAAAGTATAGAGGTGTCCTCCTCAATACACATCCGAACTCGCCTAGTCGGGCATTGCTATAGTGTTCAATTATTTACTAAGTAGTGGGAGGGGTGTGAGCTTTTTTTGTTCGCACTCCTATCTATTCCTTATATAGAGGCGCCTTCCTCAGTACTCTTACGAACTTGCTCAGCCGGGACTTGCCATAATACTAGAATGGTAGGATCATTACGTAGGGAGAATGGTATGAATCCTTTGGTCCGCCCACTACCTCGGTAGGTATCCATCTGGTCTGGGAAGGTGCCTTCCCTAGCACACTTCCGAACTTGTCTGCTCAGGAATTGCAGCGTTGGGAATATTAGATCATTATCGAAGGGGAGGAAAATCTTAAACTATATTCCATAGAGAGGAAGGCTCACGCGTGTATTGAGTATCAACATCCTACAAAGGAAGTTCCTCCTCAGCCCATGAAAGGACCTTTCTTTCATAGGCAAACCCATAGTCGAGGAATGCGATAACGACCAAGGAAGAGAAAGTCCATACCTAATTTTCGAAAGGGGAAGCTTTAGCCTACCTTATGTCTCCTGAGATCCTCCTCTGGAGCAGAGTTCTCCTAGGCACACATAGGGACTATTCCTACTTGGGCAAGCTCATAGTCGAAACTGGATCCAAGATCAGAAAGGAAAAGGTCCATAGCCAATCTTCAGAGAGAGGAAGTCTTAAGCCAGTGTCTCTCATAATCCTCGTCTAGAGGAACTTTCTCCTAAGTACACATAAGCACTCTCTGTATACAGGCCTGAGCCAGATCCACATCTATAACCACTAGCCATCTTCTGAATCGTAATTATGCTGAAGTCCATAACTATGCTCACTTCCGTAACGTATACTAGCGTCTCCAGCTGCCTTTCCAAACAGCCTCCATATCCAGCTGCATGATCGTCTGAGGACTCCAGTTACAGCAGATTACAGTCCGTAGCCGCGATACTGGAGCATCAACACATTGCTCCCGAGTTCATTGCTTAGCACACAAGCAATAGGCAACCGGTGTCCGATGTTTCCTGCATGTTTATTCGGCGGCCGGATCAGGTAGGCATACAGAGTCTCGCTGTTAGGAGTCGGGAGCCGAAGGTCTTCGAAGTCGGTGATGCCGAATTAAGACGGGTTAGGGACGGTGGTGCAGGCGCCGACAGAGATGTTGCGTGGGTAGATGAGCTCTCTGCGACGGTACGTATTAATAGTTGTACGACCTCGGCGACGGCCATGCCGTACCCGCCGTCCTCCTTCGCCGTCGTTATGATCTTGCTGCAGTTTGCGATGGCGGCGGTCTCGCCGTGCAGGAGCGGGTTGGCACACGAGGCTTCGAAAACGTCGTTTCGCTGCTCAGGTTCCCATTTCTTCTCGACAGCCAGTGTTGAGGTAGTATACTTTGCAGACGTTAGCCAAGTGTTGAAAATTGAGGGAATTTGAACGTACTGCATAGTGATCAATGACCATCCGCGTGGCGTATTATTCGGCGGGCCCGATAATGCTGTTGAATGTCTGCCGGTTCTAAAACGTTAGTCAAGTGGGTGGATGATGCCAGAGTGGCGAACGTACTGTATAGTACTACAATGACTACCCAAGTGGTATATCCGACTATCCCGACAAAAAGGCCGACTTTCATGTTCGGTCGGTATATAGGCGCTGTAAAACAGAAACTCCAGCATGGAACGTCGCCTTGATGCCGATTATGAAGCACAATCAGTCGCTCATACCGCAGTGTCAGGCGTGAGATTCTTCGAAAACAACGGAAGAACAGAAAGGTAGGAGATGCGGTAAACTTGCAATGTTGAGAAATGAGGGGCAAGATCCTTTCCTGTCGTTTAGAGGAAGCTCCTACATGGGATGTTGATACCTGAATAAGACACGTGAGGTAGGCTGCAGCTTTCCCTTTCTCTAGATTCAGGTATGGACCTTCTCTTCCTTAGTCGTCATTGCATTCCTCGACTACGCATTTGGCTAAGAGAGCAAGATCTTTCTGTATTCCTAAGAGGAGGTTTCTTCGTGGGATGCTGAGTGTGCGAGGCTATATAGGAAGGCGGGGAAGGTCGAGCAACCATCTCCACGGTGACCTTCCTCCCTCTCGTAGCTACATACAGGTATCTAAGAGGAAGGCTCAAGCCTAAAACAATCCTATTACTTACCCGGAGGAAGTCTTTCTCCAGAACACATAAGGACGTTCTTAACCCAGGCATTATCATGAGGGAAACCGGGATCACTCCAAAGCAAGAGGCAGGCGGACGCGTACTGCTGAGATTGAACTGGAAACGGTCCTTGTAAAGCGCTATTTTTGCACAAATTCCGTACTTACATATCTGTAAGTAGTATGATAGGTAACAGGACAAACAGAAACAGGTACATTGCCGATTAAAGGGAAAGCGTCATCGCTGTTGCTATATGCGTGCACCATTTCAATCATGCCCTGGCCACCAGTCCGAAAAAGTCCGAAAAATTATGGCAGTCTCCCTTCTCATTGGTCCAAACACAGCATAGGACTCTGTACCACTCTTCGTAATCTGAATCCTGTCAGCGAAATCATTAAAGCAACGTGAAGGCCGTGCCTTACATACCGTCTATTGCCAGAATGAAATCCCTAGCGGGGCAGGTTGCCCTTGCACAAGGCCAAATCTCCTCATCCAACCATTCTCTGTCATCTTCGGCGCAGAAATCTCCTCGTGTGCTCTTCGTGATATCGAGGTGGTGTCTGGATCCGCGCACACATATTTCCTTCAATAATATGAGTATATAATTAGAAAACTCCTGTGTCAATGGAGCAAAGGGATGTTACCATGCATGGGTGTAGTGTTGTAGTATCTATTGGCGCATCATTATCCAAGTCAGGAGGCGGTATGTATCTTGACGATCTTGAGGTGGCTGACGCCGCTAAGGCGCATAGTAGGGACACCACACGGATAATGCGCATTTCAAGTTCTGTGATCGATAGCAAGTCCAGGGGGCAAAAGGTGAGATTAGGGCGGCCGAAAACGGGTGCCTTCTGTACGTAGGTAGATACTCGACGTAGCTTTTTGGGAGAGCAGGGATCGGGTCCCTTTTGTACGTAGATATCTACTCAACGTGATTCCTTGTGGCCACGACTCCTTCCGAACACCTAAGTTAAGCTTCATCGGAATTACGAACATAAGCTTCATCTCCAGTGTGCCCAACGTGACTCGTTGCCGCACTAGCATGATTACATACAGTCCCTGGTATAAGTATTACGACCACAAGGTTAATGCGGTAACAAAGCTATGAATTCTCTATGCGAACTTTGTCCTTCCTGACTGGCATACCGAGTCGCGCATAGTGCATTTGTAGGGGAAGAGAAAAATACCGCTACCACCACATCCACGGATCGCCCGTCCATCTCTAAACATACCAAGAGTCAGTTGTCTGGCATACCTCTCTGTACCATTGCTGGGAATCTGGGCTATGTTAGCGAAACCATGAAAACATCACCCGGGCCGTGGCTTACCTAGCATTATTACCTTGCGGTTTTCGGTAGGGCAAGTTTTATCGATACAAGGGTATATATGATCGACATTCCAGTGCGCGACTTTGGCATCGATCCAGCAGAATTTGTTACGCGAGTGCTTCTCAATGTCGTAGTAATGGTTGTGCTGGCGCATGCATTGTTGCTTTGAAAGTTTTTTAGCATGGACAATTCTGGTAGAATAGACGGGAGCAAATGGATGGATGAGATCTCACTATACATGGGTGCAGTGAAGAGATATCCACTGGTGCATCTGGGGGCGTATCATAAGTTGGCACGTATCTGGACGGCCTCGCTGTCGTCAGGGCCGACAAGCAGAGTAGGAGAATACCTCGGGCGATGCGCATTTTGATTTTGGCGAGCAACACTAAGTCTCAGAGGCAGATGGATAGATTGGGACGAGGAAATCGGGTGCCTTTTGTATGTAGATGCTCAAGGTGACACCTATGGCCATGGCTCCTTTCAAAAATCTACCTAGGTAAGCTTTGTCGAAATCACGAAGCTTCACCTTGGATGTGCCTAACGTGATTATCTAAGGGCCACATGGATGTGCCTAACGTGATTATTTAAGACCACGTGGATGACCAGGCGCATACAGTACCTGGCCAGAATGTTGCAACCGCACGTACTATACAGTACTTACGACCTCCGGAACTTCGAACCTTTATCATTGTCATGAAGCTTCCGCTGTCATAAAGTGCTTTGTGCATGAGATCAAATTTCATTCGGTAGGGCTGCCTTAACACACAGCTCGAACTTACAGTGCCCTGACAGGTAGAAAGAACCCCTCCACTTAGGAATGAGATCCAGAGATGCGCGGAATGGCACATATAGCTCAACGATCATCCGAATCTGCGTACGAATGCGATCAAAGCACTATTTGCTTTCACTATTTCACTTAGCAAGTCACGTGGAGGGGTTCAACCTTCCTGTCATGGCACAGTACATACTTGCCTAGGCCGCGTAGAAGCGAAAACTTATTTTGACCGCTTATGATCGTAGATGCCGACATTGTACAGTGCCCGGTACAGGACGATTGAGCCCCTCCACCAGCGAGCTAATCAGGGGCAGGAAAGGTCGCTGAGGGGTCCATATTTAGGGATGCGCGTGTGAAAATCAGGTGGCTGGGAGCTCGCGTTCATGTATATATGGTAGAGCTCTCGCTCCTTCCTGGGTGGTTCACTGTTCAATCAGCCAATTCACCACTCCTCTGCACTTCTACAACCATCACTGCCAGTGACTGATTCTCACAGCGCGGAATACTTTGATAGCCCAACGAGAGGGGTTCAATCTTCCTCTCCGGGCACTGTACATTGAATGTTCGGGTTCTATGCGGTTGTGAACAATAACTCGGCCCCCATTCTACGGTACATTTGCCCGAGGTTTGTCTGCTCCGAGCTTGACAATTACCTTACTTATCATCTAGTTACCCTGCTTCCACCAATCCGGATACTACAACCGAGACTTCGATTCCCGGAGCCTACGCCCCAATTCATCGAACTCAATCTTCTCCCCAGTCCTAAGGCTCTCCTGCAACGCTTCCACAATCTGCATCCCCTTAAGCGCCGTATCAAGCGTATACGGCAACTCTCTACCATGCAGCACACACTCCGCCCACACCTCCAGCTCCGTCACAAACGCATGCTCATACCTCCCGTAAAAGTCATCCACCAACTCATGCCTTATACCCCCCTTGTCCGCAACCTCGAGTAAGTCCTTCCTTGGCGTCAGATTGATCTTCAACATGCCGTCCGTCCCAATAATCTCCGTGCTGTTATCAAACCCATGCTTCATAGCCCGACTAGCGAAGAAATACGACACGCGCTTCGGCAGCCCCTTAGTAGCGTCGGGGTACCACTCCACGACGCCGACAGCGTGGTCATAGTCGTGCACCTTCGCCAGCTCCGGGTGCTGCGCTCCGATCCCGGTTGCCCAGAGCACGCGCGGTTTCGCGTCGGCGCCGAAGAAGGAGAGGGTGAGGTCTACGTCGTGGATGGAGGTGTCGATGAATACCCCCGGACTTGTGCTCGCGTAGCGCAGGTAGAAGGGCGAGCGGTCGTACATGTCGCAAGTTTGGGATCTGACGACTTGGGGCGCGCCGATCTCGCCGGCGCGGATCGCGGCTAGAGCTCGCTGGTACGAGGCGTCGAAGCGCCTGGTGTAGGCGGTCATGACGACGATGTCGGGATGCTGTTGGGCGCATGGCAGGATCGACCGTATCTGTTCGGTCGCTTCAGTAAGGTGATTTGTGACGCGAATCTACCGCATACCGCATACCTCGGTTGAAGACATGGCAAGTGGTTTCTCGCACAGCACATGTTTTCCTCTCTCAATGCACATCTTGACCTGTTCAGCGTGTGCTTTGGTCGATGATGCGATGATCACGCCCTCCAAGCCTGGATGATCCAGAATTTCTAGGAGAGACTGGTGTATGGTGACGCCGTGAGGGATCAGCCACTCCTTCGCCCATTCAATATCCTCAGGCGCAGGAGTGAACACGCATATTAGTTTGGTAGGGGCGCGTGATCTAAGAGCGTTCAAGGCATGTTGTCTTCCTATCCTGCCTAAGCCGACCACACCGACGTTCAGTACGCGAGTGTTGCGCTCGGGCGTGGGGTTCGACATTAGAAGTGATGATACTGGTGCCCAGGTCTGATTCCAGGCTTTCGGTTCCAAATTATGATCTATAGAGCTTTTATCCAGCAAGACAACATTGAATGCCGCTGAAAGTCCTCCATATCAGATGTTGGGTTTAGGTACGTGGAGATGACTACACGCTCGGCTGGGACCACCGCGTTTCCCGAAATGGAAACCCCGCCGGGGGATCTATTCCCGAGACTACATCCTCCCCCAGCCTGTGCGATACCGGGTGGCTGCACGGAATGCAACGTACTAATTGTAAGATATACATGTATATCCCCTTTCTTGGCTTCCTTGGTATCACGAGGGGGCGTAATAGCCATACCTATGAAGCAGGTGCCGATTCCGGCGCCAAAGGATCAACGCCGCGGTTGAGCATACCGATAGCACCACATTGACTCATACTATACGAACGACATCGGGAAATCTTTAAACTATATCAACGTTTCATCTGTTCCAATCCCCGGAATAAGGACAAGAAATCCACCATGGACGACACCGGGGTACAAGCTTCCAAGATCAACGTTCACTCGATCGAAGCACAACACTTTGTCGAAGCTGTCCTCAAAGGCAACGGAGTGCCTCCAGAGAATGCAGCAATTATAGCTCGGTGCCTCGTCCAAGCAGATCTTCGAGGCGTAGACACTCATGGCATCAACCGCATACCGTCATACATGGCTCGGATCAGACAAGGCGTACTTAATGCCACAGACTCTCCTACCCTGAATCAGATTACACCCGCAGTGGCGCAGGTCGACGGCAACAACACCTTCGGCTTCCTCGGCGCACACATGGGCATGCAAAGGGCCATCGAGATGGCGCAGGTCTATGGGATCGGTATGGTATCTGTGAAGCACTCGAACCACTTCGGCATGTCCGCCTGGGTCGTGCAGCAAGCCATTGATGCAGGCATGATGAGTCTGGTCTTCACAAACTCATCGCCTGCGTTACCGGTTTGGGGAGGCAAGGAGAAGCTGATGGGGGTCAGCCCGATCGCATGCGGCGCTCCGGCGGGCAAGGAGAGACCTTTCATCCTCGATATGGCCCCCTCGGTCGCTGCGAGAGGGAAAATTTACAAGGCGAAACGCCGCGGAGAGAAGATCCCGTCGGACTGGGCGCTTGATGCTGAAGGACGACAGACGGATGACCCATCTGCAGCCCTGGAGGGTGTCATGCTACCCATGGGAGGACCGAAAGGCTCGGCACTGTCCATCATGATGGACGTCTTCTCCGGCGTCTTGTCCGGTTCGGCTTTTGCTGGGCACGTTACGAATCCCTACGATCCCTCGAAACCGGCCGACGTGGGCCACTTCCTAGTAGCGATCAAGCCGGACCTGTTCATGAGCCTCGAGGACTTCAAGGACCGGATGGACTACCTCTACAAACGCGTCGTGGGATGTGAGAGAATGGCTGGTGTCGAACGGATTTACATGCCTGGGGAGATCGAGCAGGAGACTGAGCGGAGAAGGTTGGAGGAGGGGATCCCGTACGTGCAGGCGGAGATTGATGCCCTGAATGAGGAGGCGGACAAAGTCGGAGTGGGTCGCTTGGAGGTCATGCAGTGAAGAGGCCTGGATGAGGCAATGCATGGCTGGGCTCGGTCGTTGGCCCTATCACAGGACCAAGTTCAGCGTTCAAACGCCGGTATGCCGCGTCAATGCCTTCAAAAGCCGTCGAATTATCTGCCAAGTTCAACATGACTCGTGTCGACGTGCATGCATTTCTTAGAGTAGGGATTGCAGGTATCCCGCCGTTGCAGGGCCAAGGAGCAGACACGCGTTGAGCCCTGAGCCAAACACGTTCGATTGGTACCTTAACCTCTCGGTGAAGTCTGGCGGACAGCGGCTGATGTCGGAAACCCTCCCGAGTCTCTCACAGCTTCCATCTCGCCAAGCGAACGATGACGCCCCCACGGGGAAAGAGATCCAGTTTGGGGGCAGGAGCGTGCGCCAATGTGGATCATAACAATCATGGTATACCGACATCTTCGTCTCGTGCATAAGGGCACGCGAAGCCAAGAGCAACTTCGGCTATCGACCGCTTAACGTTTTGATAGAACCCTGCGGAGAGCATCGCAAGCCTCCGGGTTCTCCCACCATCGTCCACGCCGTGTCAGGAGATCCGCCCAATCGCAAACGCACCGAACGCGGTTCGTTCCTGCCCAGCGGTGTTTCCGCTCCCTTGGCAGCCTCTTGGCCCCTCCACGCCGACCGCTTGGCAACTCCACGCCCTCCCCTTGGCGACTCCAAGCCCTATGCACTACGAGAACGAGTTCCACGAGGGGAAGCTGGAGGAGGGTGGGGAATTGCGGGATAGTTCAAAACCCGGTCCATCAATCAGACCCAGCCGAATGGCAAGCAGCGTGTCATGGAGAAGTTGGGTCGAAGCATAAGTAGCACCTCGCGCGCCCGCCCAAGGAAACACCATCAACACTCTTGCCCGAACCGCTGCCCAGACTCTGCGCTTGACTGTGCTTGACTGTGCTTGACTGTGCTTAGCTTTCCTTGTCAACATGTTCAAGAAAAAGCTTCAAGATACGCCCAAGGAGGCGCTTAACTGGCGGCTATGGTATGGCGTCTTTGGTAAGCTTGTCATCCATTACGCAATGCGGCCTCCCATGGTTCTATATCTCAGTGCTCGACTTCTAACGCCCCCTCAGTTTTTGGGTTGATGGGAGCAGCAAGAGGTCTTGACGAGGGCCTGATCGGCACCAGCGCCTCCCAGAAATCGTTCATCGCGAAGTTCGGCCTCAAGAATCCAGACCTGAGCGAAGCACAGCAAGCGGATCTCCTCTCGAACATCACATCCATGGTGCAGATGGGCTCCATCCTCGGTGCCCTCATCGCCTTCTACCTGACCGACAAGATTGGCCGCCTCTGGGCAACGAGGGAGCTGTGTTTCCTCTGGGTCCTCGGAGTCGCCATCTTCCTCGCTTCGGCGCCGTCGGGGAATATCGGCATGGTGTACGCTGGACGCTTCATTGCTGGTGTTGGGATTGGTCAAACCACTGTCGTGGCCCCAACATACCTGGCAGAGACAGCACCCAGATCTATTCGTGGGCTCTGCGTGGGCGCATTCTCTGGAGCCGTCTACCTGGGCATCATGCTGTAAGTACACTAGACCCAACCCTCTGTTTCATCACACTAACCCAGTGCAGGGCGTATTTCGCATCTTGGGGCTCATCCATCCACATCCCATCAACGACGCAGCTCCAATGGGTCGTGCCGAACCTGATGCACATCTACTTCGCCGCCATCATCTGCATCCTGAGCTTCTTCGCCATCGAGTCTCCTAGATGGCTCGTCAAGGTCGGCAAGCATGAGAAAGCAGCCCTGAACCTCAGTAAGCTCCGCAAGCTTCCAGAAGATCACCCATACGTCCAGACAGAGCTCATCGACATCAACGACCAACTCAACAGGGAGCGTGAGGCGACGATGGGAGCCTCCTGGCTTGGCCCAATCAAAGAGCTCTTGACCATCCCTGCGAACCGCTACCGTCTGATGCTATCAATCATGAGCCAGATCCTGGCCCAATGGAGCGTAAGTCCCTTCCGCCCTGCCATCCCCCCTTCCCGCGCTAACCCCTCCCCAGGGCGCAAACTCCATCACGATCTACGCGCCCGAATACTTCGCGATGATGGGCACGAGCGGCCAGAACGAGAAGCTGTTCGCGACGGCCATCTTCGGCATCGTGAAGTTCGTGTCCGCGATCATCTGCGCGCTGTTCCTGATCGATTTCATCGGGCGCAAGCGCTCGCTCAGCTCCGGCATCATCCTGCAGTTGACGGCGATGCTGTATATGGCGCTGTTCCTCGTCATCGACAGCAACGTCGGCAGCGAGGGGGCGGCGCAGACGCCGAGTCAGAAGCGGGCGGCTATTGGCGCTATCGTCGCTATCTATATTAGCGGGTTTGGGTGGGCTTTGGTAAGTCGTTGCCCTCATTCCCCCTTTCACCTTTCCCTTCCCCTTCCCCTTCCCCTTTCTTCCCCTTTCTTCCCTTTACCTCGAACACGTCGGATAGCACAGCACAGCAGACCACAACTAACGCCCCCCCAGGGCTGGAACAGCGTCCAATACCTCATAAACAGCGAAATCTACCCCCTGCGCCTCCGCGCCTTGGGGGGCAGCATCGCAATGACATTCCATTTCGCGAACCAATACGGCAACTCCAAAGCCGTGCCGACCATGTTCATCAGCATGACGACAGGGGGCACCATGTTCTTCTTCAGCTCCGTGACCTTCATCGGTTTAGTCTGGGTCTGGTTCTTCCTGCCCGAGACCAGCGGCCGCAGTTTGGAGGCCATCGATGCCATTTTTGAATTGCCGTGGTATCTGATTGGGAGGAAGGGGAAGCAGATGACGGAGGGGGTGGGGAGTACGGCGGAGTATTATCATTCGGGTAAGGAGGATATTGAGATGGTTGAGGATGTCCGCGAGGAGAATCGCAAGGTCTGAAAGAGCGTCCACGTGTTGTGCTTATCTTGGAGGATTTAGTGAGGGTAGGAACCTGATATATGTGAGAAAATTAACGAAATTTGCGTTTTTATGTGCCCCGGCCGTTGAATGTGGTATCGAAAATAATAATTACAATGAGATAGTTGCCGTGGTCGAGCGGCCGTAATGGTGATGTGGCGCGGCCCCTTAGCCATGCAAGAAGCGCAGGACTCTCCCAATTCACTTCCCCAAACCCTCAACCGCTGTGGTCTGGTCCCTGAAACCCCGAATCTACCCCGCAGATACCTGGGATGTGGAGTCTGCTGCTGGATCTTCCTCCCAACCCCTTCGACACAACCCAATCGATCTCACACCACGCCCGACATCGACCATACCTCCACCTCTCCCTTTCCAGCAAGCTTTGAAACGCTTCGCCCGCAAAACGCTCACAAAGCCATTGAGAACCTACTCATTAGCGACCCCCTCAACCTTCATCAAAAACTCCCTAATCCTGCCCACCTCTCCCGCCCCCAACGCCTCCCTCTCACTCTCGACCGCCGCAATCAAGCTGCCCAAACACTCATCCACCCTCTCCTCCTCCGTCCCCGTACACAGCGCAATCACCTTCCTATACTGCTGTTCCAGCTCCACACTCCTACTCTTCAGCGCCGCCGACGCGGACGAAAGATGCGCATTATTCCTCTCATACGCGGCGAGCAGCGCACGCAGTTGCGACATCGAGGGGAGCGACGATAGCATACCGCTCTGCAGCGCATGCTCCAAATTTTCCTGGTCGAGCTGATCGAGCGCGCCGGCCGTGGGATCGACGGCCGTGTCGGCGTCGCCGATCTTGCGCTTGACGGCGCCGGAGTAGGCGGCGCTGCCCTTTTTCTCCTCGAGGACGTGGCGCAGGTTTGCGATCTTCTGGCGGCGCTCGGTGCGGGCTTTGACCTTGCGTTGCAGGTTTAGGTACAGGTCTGTTTCCTGCTTTTGCTGGGCGGAGAGCTCGCGGATCTGGGCGTTGAGGGCGTCGATTTGGGCCGTTTTGGTCGCGAGGAGTTGTTTGTGGGCGGCCAGGTTTGTTGTGAGCATGCTGGTTAGAGCTGGGTGGGTTAGCTTTGCTGTTACATCTTGGTGGACGGATCGTTGGCAATCTGGGAGTATACTTACAAGATATCACGTCTTGACTCTGGTCTTCGGCTTGGCTGCCATTGCTCAACGTAGAATCAACGGGCTGGACGGCGGCTTTGTCTGGGCTTTCAAGCCCAGGATCAAGTGCAGGTGGCGGTTGGGACAAGAATGATCCACTCATCATTGAAACATCCTGCCCACCATCTTCGACACCGACTCCGAAATCACGTGCCGAAACACCTTTGTAATTGGCGATAGAAGGGTCGGCTTTGATTTCCAGCAGCTGCTGTATGATGCTGCGGTTGCCAATTCTGGCGACTAGATTGAGCGCTGTATTGCCAGTTTTATCCCGCGCGTTCACAATGGTGCTCAAGAACCTCATCAAGGACATTGCTCCCCTGCTCGATTGTACAACATGCTCTTGGCTGCCGATCTCGCCATTGGTTGCGTCTTGTTGGGATGACCGAACGGTGGATGCGCTTCGTACAAGAAACTCCAGTAGTGCTTCCAAGTAGTATTTGCTGCTAGGTGCCCGGCCCTTGATACCGCAGGACACTGCAATGTGATGGAGGATAGTTCTACCCTGCGCATCTCGCACATCAATCAATGCGCCTAACAGCTCAAGGATGTCAGGGAAACATGAAAGCTCCCAACTGTTGTTGACAAGGACGGCAGATATGAGGGCACTTTGGCCCGCAACATTACCACGCCGAATGTTGGCGCCTTTGGCAATAAGCAGTCTGAGCAAGGGTACTCTTGCAAGCGTGGCGGCCCAGTGAAGGGCGGTGTTAGCCGAGGTGTCAAGGGGTATGTTAAGGTCATCCGCAGAAAGCTGGGTGATTGCAGGATGTGTAGAGTAGTCCATCCTCCCGGAGTCCGCGAACAGATCAAGCAGGAGTGCTTTCTTCTCCTCTTCCTCGCGCGTCGAAGGTGCTGGCAATGGTGGTAAGGTAGTGGGCTCATCTCCATCAAACACTGCAGCGTCATCAGCGAATTGCTGCTGGTTGTAGATGAATGATTCATTGGGTTCGGTTGGAGTTGCAGAGCGCATAGATGCATCGACATCCATGTTCTGCATGCCATCGTCCTGAGAAGCTCGCATTCTTTTCCGCGGAGGCTCTTGTCCACGATCACGCCATCCATTTTGACTGGGATAAGCAGAATCTGCAACAGGCCCACCGCCAAAGCTGCCTTCAGACATCATACTTTGCTGGCTGGCACTAGGATTCATCCCTTGTATCTGTTGCTGTGACGGTTGTCTGGAAAGAGAGCTTGACTGCCGGTATGGGTTTCCAGACCGAGCTCCTGGAGAGTTGATGCGTGCCGCTTTGTTCATTGCGGCTAAAGCGACAGATGACATAGGCGATATGTTGGAGAAGAATGTGCCACCTGCTTGTTGCATGCCATTTCGGCCATCCATGCCACCATTGTAGAACTTCTTCCGCTGTGCGGCCATGGCTTGTTCCTTGGTAGGGGTATCCTGCTGACCACCAGTGGTACCATCCGCGTCCATATCGTAATCCAATAGCGGCCTAAGCATATCTTCAACTCCATACTGCCTGCAGAATTCGCGACCTCTTTGATAGCTGATCCAGGTACCCTGGTATTTGCCGTAACCACCTTGGACTTTCTCATAATGGCCAGTCAAGATCTCCTTCTCCAGCACCTTGGTACGCTTTCCTTTGTCGACACCTGCGACCTTGAGGATCTGAGTCGCATTGAGCCATCCGTCTTTGCGACGTTTCATGCAAGCAACCGCGTTGACTTCCATTTCATACACAGACACACCGGAATACACCGCCTGAGCCTGCTGTTAGCCGCCTGACCAGATTTGCTGTCCAGTCTTCTGTGCAACAACTCACGGTATATATCTGAGGCTTCTCATATGACTGAGCCATGTTGCCTACGTATGGGGATTCGTTCGGGTGGTTTCTATATCCGGGATGGGCCATGGCGCCATTTTGAGAGGACATGCTCTGGGAAAGCGAAGGGTGATACTGATGATGCGATTGCGAGTGTTGGGAAGAGAAAGACATATTCTGGCTATTCTGGAGGGTTTGCGACGTGTAGGGATTGCTGTCGGAGACTTTGCTCGGGCTCCTGCTGTGGAAAGACTGGTGCATTGGGGTGGTGGTGGGATGCGGGGCTTGCGCCATGACGGCGGGCGTGGCCATGTAATGGCGGGCGATAGGAGCGAGCGGATGCGCAGTTGTTGTTTATGTCGTTGGCATGGTATGGTATAGGGGCTAGCGTGGTGGTTGGCTGCGGCTATGACTTCACGTGCGTAGCGGTAGCGGTCGGGTGTTCGCAGCACTGAGCTTGAGCCTCGAGGGTGCAGTGGAAGTGGAGCGGAGTTGGGAGACGCAGCGTGGAAGTCGCGTCGCTGGCGTGTCGAACTCAATTTCGCTCCGCCTACGCGCCAGCCCAGCCTAGCTCCGGCCTCCGCTGACAAAGCCGAAGCTCAGCCGAAGCCAATGCCAAGCCTTCTCATCGTCTGCGGACATGTGAAGCATCAAGTTATACCGTCCAACTGCGCTCACATGGAATGATACAGCGACGCGCCCTGGCTAACGGCGCGCAACTCGTCCGCGCCTCAACGAAAGCTACACAAACCACACGCTTCTCTCCGTTCGATTCCCCCTTCCTCCAACCTATCTCTCAGGAGCCACCACCGTCGCCATGGACTACGCAGCAAGTCGACGAGGCTCGCCATCTCCTCCGCGCCATTCTCCGCGAATGCACCTACCTGCCTGATCCTCTAGCACGCGGTTACATCCGCTTGTATGCTCTGTCTTCTTTCAGAAAATATCAGGGCAAGGAGAAGCCTACTAGAATATTGGTCGAGCGTAGAGATGAGAAGATCAAGCAGGCCCGAAAGAGCCTCTCGCATCTAAGAGGTGCCAATGCCGGAGAGGAGAGCCAATTGATGAAAGTCTTGTTTCTCACATACGGCCGCACCGGAAGGCGGAAGAAGGAGCTGACGGCACCACTCATCCCAGCGAATGCGACCCAGGCTGCAGACGGCCGGAACAATTCGCAAAAAACGGCTGAGACGGGAGAGACTGCCGCCCCAGACGAGGAGAGGCGGGCGTCAAGCGAGGCGAAGAATCATCGTTATGCGGACCCTCTCTCGGACGTGCTCAAAGCTCTCCTACGTTCTCAAGCCCGCGCACAACCACCGGAGATCGTACGTAAAAATCCGAATCCACACGCGATAGCCCTAAAGATACCGGAAACGAACTCCTGGGGTAGGCCTATGCCTCTGAAGCGGGTTGCCAATATCACGTTGAGATGGTACGCTCAAATGCTAGGCCATGTTCTGCCGCCCTTACCGGAGGAGGAATGGGAGGTGCTGAAGGCTCGCTCCCTCGGCAAAATTCCCTTTGAGGGTGTCATTCCAAGAAGAGCCAGAGCTCGCACGACTGCGGATTCTGTTCCTCCCCGGAAGAGCACCGCACTTCTCCAAGCGCTATCGATAAAGTCTGACTACCGACCTCCGCCATTACCTGACGCGGCTTCGGGCAGCAGGTTGACACCTCGCACTATGCGCAGATGTTGGGCCAAAGTCTTCGCGCAAACTCCGAACATGACTTGGAAATCCGAGACCGGGCACTGGGATATCGAGTGGGGTGTCACCATCTTGAAGCAGCATGAAATTGAACGTTCTGCAGCCTCCCAGGGGTCTACATGATGCATGGCGCAAAAGCATGCTGGAAACAGCTGGCAGTGCGGCGTACATGTGCACGTCCAGCGCAGCATGAGATCAGTTGTCCTTCTTCGGCATAGACGAAGGAACGACGGTGGCCAGAGAAAGATCACGCGTCTCGCGGTTCGGGACGGCAATCGCCGGCACAACGTTTCGTCCAACCCCAGAATTCTCCACAACGCATAGCGAAGATTTTGGCTATGCCTTGACAACTAGTTGTAGGGCGTGTAATACGAGGCTCCGACTCTCCATAAGTATTTCTTGCGCTCTCCCTGAAGCTTCATTTCCTTCCAAGCTCAACTCGTCAAAATGGCCGACCAACCAACCT
>Ga0068630_1000094_pt1 | contig 22444 bp, 18 predicted proteins | sample InSIn4gowninarea_FD_77433 | JGI IMG/M metagenome (GOLD analysis project Ga0068630, IMG submission 77433) | Clean room microbial communities from NASA Spacecraft Assembly Facility at Jet Propulsion Laboratory, Pasadena, California, USA -... ... | reverse complement strand
GGACGGCCGGTCGTTGTCGCCTTTGTTGGGGTCGCGCAAGCATGACGACGAGGGCACCGAGAGTGCCTTGAGTAGGAGCACACATACCTTTCATGAGCGGGACCCAGTTGCGCAGGCCCATCTGGAAACCCGGAAAAGATACACATATGCGGCGATATTTTTGGCGTTGAGTCTGGTCAGCTTCACCGTGCAGACAGAGACAGCTGTGTATATTCAGCATGAGCTGAAATGGGAGAAGCCGTATTGCATGCTGTAAGCCGCGCATGCCACGGTGGCCATCCACGACGAGAGTATTGACAGCAGCAGGTATATGACCCACGGGTCTTGGGTGATATTGTGGCCGTTGCAACTTGTCTTCATGCGCCTGCAAGACCTATCAACACCCTTTCCGGTCTTCTGGCGCAGACATGTTCAAGGGTTGCGCCAGACCGCTCTGATGGTTCAGCACCAGACGTTACACCCCTCGATCCGTCAATCGCAAACCTCGCCCGTACGATACATGATCCGCATGACTTCCTTCATTACATGTGCACTGACGGTAGCCGGCGGGAGCTGGTATCTTGCCGTGAATCTGACGACCGCGTCCGATCTGACCGCCATCTATAATTGCAGCGCCTTCTTTGCGTACGCATTCAGCATCCCACTTTTGAAGGAGAAGGTCAGGATGAATAAGATTCTTGCTGTGGCTATCGCCATTTTCGGCGTCTTCATCGTGGCCTACGGAGATACCACACCGGCAAAACACGGAAACAAGTCTGGTGGCGGCGCGGGTGGAGACAAAGCCCCTCCCTCACACGAGGCTGAGAATCGTGCTCTTGGAAACATGATTATTGGCATTGGGTCGGTGCTGTATGGATTTTACGAGGTGCTGTACAAGCGACTGGCGTGCCCGCCGGACGGATGCAGCCCGAATCGTGGAATGGTGTTTGCGAACACTTTTGGCAGCTTGATCGGCGCCTTTACGCTGTGTGTGCTGTGGGTGCCGCTGCCGGTGCTGCACTACATGGGATGGGAAACCTTCGAGCTGCCCCACGGAAAGCAGGCTTGGATGATGGCTATTTCCGTGTTTGCCAATGCCAGTATGTTTATCCTGCCCTGTCTCTTCTCAATGTTCAATGAGTACTAACGAACTGCTTTAGCTTTCTCTGGGTCTTTCCTCATTCTCATCAGCTTGACGTCGCCCGTTCTTTCCTCCGTCGCTGCTCTGCTGACCATCTTCATCGTCGCCATCGTCGACCAGCTGCTTCCTCCTCCTCTCAACAGCCCTCTCACGCCAGCTGCACTGGTCGGCGGCCTGCTCATCATTGGAGCATTCTGCTTGCTGAGCTGGGCAACATACTGGGAGATGGACGAGGAGAGGCGACAGAAGCTCGAAGAGGAAAGCGATGTCGACGATTAAGTGATGTCTTCCTAGTTATGATGAGAAATTTTGAGCAGGCGAAGGATTATGGTCGTTGTCTGAAGGTACATTTTGGATCACTTTTTTCTTGCTGTATTTTCAGCTTAGCATTTGTTCGGCTTCATGCATATACTAGGGTCGGGCTGGGTATGTTTTCGGTCTCTAAGGAGACGTCGAGGTTGCATTTGCATTGCATTTTAGACGGCGTATTTGGATAAGGGAATAGAGGGTAGGTACCGAACATCGGGGCTGCTACAATGCAGTTGTTCAAATGGACTCTTAGAGGTCGAACAGCCAATATATGCTTTTGGCTTTGAAAAAAAGGAAAACGCGATCCTAATGAAGTGAACTTCTGTCTTAGGATTTTGTGAAGGTCGGATTGAACTATTGTCTCAACTGGCTGGCTGTTGCGGGCACAAGCGGACCGCCGCCCCTCCAACACAGCTTCGAGCTCACGGTTAGCTTCGCGCACCCTCTAGCACTCCTCCACCACCGATCCATACACGATGCCTGTGCCAGAACCAACGTCACCCATACCAGACCTTTCGGCAAAGATCCCTAAGCTCGTCCCCCGTAAACGAGGTTCTATGCACCGCGAGCCTCCGTCCGCCCCTCCCCCGCCAACACCTACGCTCCCGCCGTCACCAGACCTCTCGAAACACAGCTATATCGTACCCTCGCGCCGTATACTCAGTCCCGCGGACCACCAAAGTTTCCTCAAGAGCCCAACATGCGCGCTCGTCACTGCCTTCGTGTTTGGCGTGTCAGACAGCGTGCAGGATAGATCTGTCAGCAGCCTCAAAGAGTCGGACAGATCACCCACGGTCAAGACCGTTTTACAGATCGTGGCAGAGGTAGAAAAGGTGCTGGATCGGTGCCCGCCCGAAGACACAGGGTCAAGATTTGGAAACCCTGTGTTCAGGACATTCTTAGACGAAGTCGAGAAGGCACTTCCAGAATGGCACGCGCAACTCGGCCTGTCAGACAAGAAACAGGTCGACGAGGTATCTGCCTACTTACACAACGCGTTCGGCAACAAGCGGAGGATAGACTACGGTTCGGGCCACGAACTCAACTTCTTCCTCTGGCTGCTCTGCCTCAACCGCCTGTCTCTCCTACCGCCTGAGACCTTCCCGTCCCTCGCCCTGGCCGTCCTCCCAGCATACCTCAACCTCATGCGCCGCATTCAAGGCGCATACTACCTCGAACCCGCTGGCAGCCACGGTGTCTGGGGCCTCGACGACTACCAGTTTCTCCCTTTCCTGTTCGGCGCAAGCCAGCTCCTGCACCACCCCTACATCACGCCCAAGGCCATCCACAACCCGCTCATCCTCGAAGAAGAAAGCTCCAACTTCCTTTACCTCGACCAGGTCGCGTACGTCAATTCGGTAAAGAATGTCGACGGTCTGCGCTGGCACTCGCCCATGCTGGACGACATCTCGGCATCCAAGTCGTGGGCCAAGATTGAGGCGGGGATGAAGAAGATGTTTGTGGCGGAGATACTGCACAAGCTGCCTGTCATGCAACACTTCTTGTTCGGGAGTCTGATACCCGCCGAAGAGGGCATGTCACACGAGGAAGACTTTGGGCTGGAAGCAGAGGAGGAGGAAGCAGAGGGTGGGGAGGTGAAAGTTTTCACAGACGAGGGAGGAAAGAGGCATGTGCATGCTAGCAAGGGGTGGGGCGATTGCTGTGGTATTCGGGTGCCGGCTGCGGTTGGAGCCGAGGGCGAGGAGAGGAAGATGGGCGGAGGACAGAGATTGAGACGGGTGCCGTTCGATTGAGATGTTGTAAGCTACAGGGCCCAGATCAAGCATAGGGCGGCGTTCATAAGGATTCAATGGCCATGCAGAATATTTCATACCCTAGACTAGAGATGATGGGGTTTGATACACGGCCAAAATTGCCATGTGGATAATGCATACGGCACGGAGGGTCGGGCTATCTTTACCAGTCTTGCAAGCACCTACATATGAACCAAAGATTCGTCCGAAAGTGATGGTCCACGATGGTGTACTTAGACTATCTACTCAGGAGTTGGATGGCTGCAGCGTGTGGGGAGTGCTTCGGATGTTTCCTCGAATAGGAGAACTATAGTCGGCGAAAGTGGCCAGCAACTCGGCGGGTGCGACTCACTGTCCTCAGCGTCGGGCGCTACGTCACCGAGCTAAACTCGGTCCGCAGCATCCACCGGATTCCACCCCGTCCAAATCTGCCCACCCAGCCTCGGTGAAAAGCGAGAAAAGCACATCCTGCGCGTGCTGCTGTGTTGTTGGTCATCCCACTGCGGTCTAGGCGGGTGTTTGTTTCGTCAGCACACATGTTCACAGTGTTGCGTAGCCGGGCTGCCTCGCTCGCAGCTGCCCCTCGTCGTGTGGCCCAGAGCCAACGGCCATCGCGCCATCACCGCCACTACTACCATTCCCACCGCCAGCCCTGTATTAAACCTGCCAGACCCTTCGCTCCCACACTGCACACCCCCTACAGCTCACCTGCGTCTGCACCCATCTCTAGCCACCGCCCTATCGCACCTGCTGCACACGTACACCTAGCCGGCCCACGCGCCAGCAGACCCTTTGCAACCATGTCGTCCGCAACCACTTTCTTCGACTTCAAGCCCAAAGACAGTACGTTCACTCCTCACTGCCCACTTCCCCCTCCCCTGCCTGTGCACCACCATGCGTCTCTGACACGGCCACCCCACAGAGAAGGGCAACGAGTACCCGCTCTCCTCCCTCAAGGGCAAGGTCGTCCTCGTCGTCAACACCGCCTCCAAGTGCGGCTTCACCCCGCAGTTCGAGGGCCTCGAGAAGCTCTACAAGGAGGTGCACGCCGCCCACCCGGACTTCACCGTCCTGGGCTTCCCCTGCAACCAGTTCGGCGGCCAGGACCCCGGGTCCAACGACGACATCCAGGAGTTCTGCCTCGTCAACTACGGCGTTAGTTTCCCCGTCCTGGGCAAGATTGACGTCAACGGCGACAAGGCCGAGCCCGTGTTCGAGTGGCTGAAGAAGGAGAAGCCGGGTGTCATGGGACTCAAGCGCATCAAGTGGAACTTTGAAAAGTTCCTCGTTGGCAGGGACGGCAAGGTGATCAAGAGGTGGGCGAGCTTGACGAAGCCCGAGGATCTCAAGGCCGATGTTGAGAAGGCGCTTGCCGCGAAATAAATGGGGAAACAGCACGCAGAGGGCGTGGCGAGAGGCTGAGAGGAGAAGATGAGGAGCAAAGCAGAGTTCATGATACCATGGTGACTTTCTTCCGGTACATTCACTGCATACCTAGAGTGATCGATATTAGTAATGCGAGTCTTTTCAGCACTGTATGCAATCGTCCCGCACCGTACCGATCAGTCCATTTCCTACTCACCCGACCCCCTACCGGTACTGTCATCCTCACACGCCCCAAGCGTTACATCCCCGCCAGGTACCGTGTACACGCACGCTCCCACCCCCACGCCCTCCCCGCCCCGCAATGCCGCACACCCAATCTATCTACATATATGAATCGCCCCCTTTTCGTCCCCACGCGCCCCAGTCTATTCCCGCATCGGCCTATATGCCGGATCGACCACCCTACATACGTATGCCGTGCAGCACCGTTCCTGTCCTACCCTGCTCCTCACCCGGAGCTCGTAGCCGTACGTCCGGCCATCGATCGCGGTCGCCGTGGAATCTTCGATAGATTAGACATGCAGTAGGGTGCATCGGAGGGTGCTGGGAGCGTTCCTTCGAGAAGGTGCTTAGATTGCGAAGGGAGGAGGGTTAAGGGTTTTCGTGAATGACGGGCGTACGGCCCTCCGGTAAAGTATGCGAGGGGTGGGAGAGAGTTGCAGAGAAAGCTGGGCGTGAGTTCTGCCGGGAAGGTGTGGCTGCCATGACGTGTCGTTGTGGTGTGCGGCGGGAGCATGCTTGTGCGCGGCCACAGGACGTGGACGGGTCTTTCTGTGAGTTGGAAATGCGATGCGCTGGACGCGGTGCGTGTACGGTCACGCAACAATGTTTGCAATCGTGGTGTTAAACGGAGGTCATCTCGTCACAGTTCTTCTTATTCATGTCATGTGAGAGCGAGTATGAGGTTAAGAGAAAACAAACATTCATATCTATACCAAGTACTAACCACTAAGAAACAATAAATCTTCTCCCATCACACCGATCCCTCCTCTTTCAAGGCTCTTCTGGGAGTCAGCACATCCGTGATCACTCCTCTCTAACCTCCTATCTATATATATCCTCCAAACTACAGCGCACTGCACAAAACACCAATGTGAACAGTGCTCACTACACAACAACACGCAACCCGACAACCTGGGTGAGCAGGCTGGCCAGCTTCGGCATGCCTCCTGGCAATGCATCGTCACTCCTCTCCTGGGGCGGAGACTTGTCGCTTTGGGTAATCAATCCAGGGAGTCCATTCCGTGGAGAACATCCAGGATGGCGGTCCAGTAGGATCCGGTGCGTCGGCCATCCGAGTGGGTGGTGGTCCTGACGGAAACAAATAATTAGGCATAGAGCCCAACGTGAACAAACCTGATGCTCAAAGTAGAAAATGCAAATGTGCTAAGCTCGAGAGGTCATTCAATCAGCCAGCTCCTCCTTGATGCCAGAGTGATACTGCTCGCGCAAAGCAAAGAGCTCCTCGATATCCTTGTGCAGTTGTGCGTTGTGGTCTTCGTTCATGTCGCCGAGACTGTTCAAGCTCGCAAGAAGGCCAGCAATGCTCTGTTTCTTGGTAGACCACTCCTTGTTCAGGGCGTTACGCTGACGTTCACGCTGCTGTTGCTGCTGAACTGCTTTGCTGAGCTTCGGCTTCTTCTCAACCTTGGCTGAGGTAGTGATCGGCTTTCTCTTCTGGGTCCGAGCCTTACGTGAACCAGAAGAGTCGGCAGAACCCTCATCCTTTTCGCCTTGCCAGCCATGTACACGCCGCATGTGATCAAAGAGATTGTAACGGCGAGGGAACCCCTGACCTGGAGAAGACCTCTCGCAATCAGCGTAGTGGCAGAGGTTGGGACGAGCACCGTGGCCATGCATGCCGTGGGCTTCTCTTTCGTGCCGAAGCAGGCAGGCGGTAGAAGAGAATGGGATAGATTCGCATTTGGCAATCTTGCATCGGAAGGGCTTCAAGTGCGAATCGACGTACTTGCTACAAGCGCATTAGAACGTGATTTGCTATGATTCAAGGAGGTACTTACTCGTAGTTGCACTTCAGCGTGGTTGGCCTGTGGTTGCAGCCGCTTTCGCCTTCGCTTGGGCAATGGTACAATCCATCTGCATCAGGCTCCTTTGAGTAGAGAGGGTGGCTCCTAGCCACTTTGTGATGTTCTTCTTCAAGACTCTTCAGCTCTTCGGCGTCTTCCAAGATGAGTTCCTCTGAAGGCGAGACGGTCTGGGCGCCGTCGTCGACAAATCTTAAGCAGCTGTCAACACATGAACTTTGCATGACCAAAAGCGGTACATACCCAAGACTCGCTAGTTGTTGAGCTTCAAATGAAGTTTCAGCGAAAGATTGCGAGTGAAGTGGCTGGATCGGGGTTGGGGAGACTACTGAGGCCCGTCCAGTAGAAGAATGTGTAGAAGCATGACTGAAGGTACGTTCCGCAGCGAAGTATGACGGTCTTGCTGGAGTCTCAATGCGTGGTCGAGACAGCTGGCGTTGTGGTGAGGGTTGAGCACGGAAGAACTCGTTCTCGTTGTGAAGGTTGTACGAGGGCGTGAAGCCATAGGACACGTCATTCGAGCCCCATGCATACCCTCCAGTCATAGAGTTGAGCTGCATTGCTGGTGCCATTGATGGAGAATAGGTAGTATAGTCCTGTGCGGAAGAGGAATTAGCAAACCATTGGGAGCCGTTCCCAAAATCCAGGTTCTCGGTAGCAGTTAATCCGTTGATGTTGTGAGACTCCGAGAATGGTGCGAAAGATTCCGAAGCCAGTGATGGTGACAAGCCTTGTGCCATGAATGTGTGACCGGCTTGTTCCTGAATAGGAGAGCTCTGGTAAGCTCCGCCTCGTCGAGTGGAGCCGGACTGGCTTTGGTATGCGCTGTCCATACTGTACTCTGATGTCGCATCGACTCCTTTCAAGTCCTTGAAGTCGATCATGGAAAACAAATCCTGTCCGGATAAGAGTGGTCCGGATATGTCCTCTCTCCACTTGGCAATGTCAACGGCCGGGCTGGGATTGCAAAAAGAAAAGTCCAGAGGAATGTCGAATGAAGATTCGCTAGAAACGGTTGGTTAGTGCCCCAAACGAGAACAAAACAATCAAAAAGAGAGAAAAAAGTCTAGAGAGTAAGAAACGCCATGGTTAGTAAAGCCATTCCAGTAGCTCGATGCAGACCCCTAGAACATCTCTTGTCAGTGACTCTTCATGCCTGATGCATTTCCACGCAACTTAACATACCTGAAGGAATACTGTTGTAGGCAAAGGCCAGAGCCAGCGAGGGGAGGACCGTATTCACATCTGTTGCAAGTGAGGTAGAGCGGTCCGGCGGTCACGTGGTAAACAGATCCGGAACCCAGTGGTAAGAACAAGGAAACTCCATGGATCCAGGCAACAAGAACAGGGAAGCAAACACAGGGTAGGACTGACACTCATCATTGGCAGTCTTGGATGAGTGAGCTAAATGTTAGTGTGTAATCAAATACTTGTGGATGGGAGAGACAAGACCATGCCTCCTATACGTACTTTGGTACTGACAGCTGAAGTTGCAGCGTCTTCCCATTAAGCTCTTGATTCCAGTAGAGGCATGATTCCCGGGTTCGGGTCCTGGCTAACCTTGGGCAGTTCCATGGGCATCATTGTTGGCATGTCCAGTATGGGATGATAGTCCTGGTCCATTGAGAAGTTGTACGCTCGATTACCATTACGCTCCATCGACAAACATTATAGACGATTTCGCGTTCTGGTGTTGTGTTGCTACCTAGGTGCCCCACTTTGCACGTGGTCGGATATTCACTAGCCGCGCTACTCGCCGAATGACCGGTACCTGGATGGGTTCCTCTTGCTCACCGACTTTTGAGCGGTTTACGATCAGAGGTCCGAGGTCGGCGCCTACAGTTTAGTTACGCCCAGGTTGTGTACGGCAAACTTACCGCTGCGGAAGGGGTACGCAGCTACGCCTCCAGACTGATGGCACAGTCGTCCCTAGCAACTAGAACAGGAAACCACGGAAAACAGAACAGGAAAGCAAACGGCCTAGATGTATCCATGGGGCGAAAGTCCAGTCCTGGGTCGAGTATATCCTATGGGCTCCCCAGGGGTGGCAGTGACCTGGTGCTGTATGGCTTGAAGAGAAAGGAAAAGGATACAAACGTAGGAAATTACAAAACTGTCGGATACATGAAGCTCGAAAGCTAGCGCGATTGGGCGCAGATTGAAAGCAAGAAGATAAAACCGTTGGGCAGTAAGTACCTGGTAGGACTTCCGTCTGGGCTCCGAATTGACATCCTGAGCAAGGGCTCTTGTGTGTCTACAAAATTTTGAGTTTGTCGAGTCTCGCAGGCTTGCGGTGGCATAAGCGATATTTGCAAGCAAAAAGGTCGTTGTGCGTTTGTCGTGTAGGAGTGAGCGAGGCAGAGGAGCGACGAGGGTGGGCGGGGAGTAGAAAACCAAAACACGAGGAGCAGCCGGTCAGCCGTGCGTGTGAAAAGACAAAAGCGGGATAGCGCTACGGTGACAACGCATTCAGAGGTGGGGCCATATCTTTGCGCAGTCCTTCGTCCTTCCAAGGCAGATTGGTCGGCGCTTGGAGGGGGAAAGCCACGTTCTTATTCTTGCACGGAGAGCGGACGCGAGTGGTGCAAAGTCCCCCATGCCCCGTCCCGTCTGTGACTACGTCGAAGCGCCTCCTGGATGGTGGACGGCGATTTGCAGGCTTGTCGCCAGAGGCACAGGCCCCAGGATGGACAATATGGAAGTGAGCAGGCATCCGTGCTCAGTTACACCACGCCTTCCCTGGAAGGATCCTCGCTGACCCTCCGAAAAGCGCGCAAAGGCAAGCCGGCTCGATAACGCCGCCAACGTTGGAGAGCGCCTGCGACCAGGATTGTGCGAGAATTGCGTAGTTGCTTTTTTCTCCTGCACCGGGTCCACGCCGAAACCTGATTCCCATCCTTTCATAGGAGCATGCATCACATTTGAATTATTAAACGCCGCTCCTGCGAACTAGCAGTGTGTGCGGGTTTGATTGAGACGACATACCGTCCAGTTAGAAGCCCCTGCCTCTCCCTTCAACCGTCCTCGATAGGTGGGCCTTGCAGGTTTTCTTCCAGGCCGCGGACGGAGACGGCGCAATCAAGAAGGTGCGTCAATGGCGCGGGAAGGGCTGCATATTGACGCGGGAGAAGGTGAAATGACGAGCGGACGTGAAAATCACAGTGACACCAAGCAGTTGTAGCAATTCATTCGGTGGACAGCAAGTGACACACATTACATCGATGCCTCCACGTACGACGTGTTTTTATGGAACGTGCCGACACAGGCTACCAGCAAGACGCTTCAGCCCACTGACGCGAGCCACGACTGACGTGTGGCACCAACGTGCCTGTCAAAGAGTCGACCAAGAATGCAGCCTATTCCGAGAGTTAGCACAAGCGCAACAAGATTTGTGCAGACAGCGGCAAAGAAGTGTGTATATCAGATAGGAGCGAAAGACAATCAAGTTTTCTCCGCAGTGACCATTGGCCGTCGGTTGAACTATGCTTATGTTTGTGAAATCATCAGGGAATCGCGATAAAAGAAAAGCAAAATATACATACCTGGCGAAGACTGTAGTTTCTATCCGGTAGTGAGCTAAAAACAAAAAAACATCGGACCATGTTAGTAAGAGCAGAGTTCGGCTGTTCATTAACCCTCTCGTTGCTTCGTATCGCGCACAGAGGACAGAGACTGCAGAAATGCAGACGGCATTTAGCACAAATCCTGATGATGTTCAGACTGGACGGGCCGACTCAAAACACCGCGTTACGCCGATCAACACTCATCCCGGGGAAGGGGAGGGGAAGGAGAAGGGGGCGTCGAAACGGGAATCTGGGAAAGGACATGGCAGATTCGGGCCGGTCCCTGTCAATCATTGAGCCTGCAAAGCCCAATGCAACTGCTGCCCAACGCCGCACAACGAGCCTCATCGCTCCGCGTATACCAGCACGCCATGTTGGCTAATCGATCGAAGCCCCAAAAGGCACAGCATCTACGCTGCAACTGGATCAATCCATCATGAAGGAAAAGAATTGATGGGTACAAAAGTGACCAGGTGGAATGGTGTTCGCGATGAGGAAGAGAATTGCTGGTCTGCGGTTAAATTTTCTTCGATTACATAAGGCACGTCGGCCCGTCTTGCTCCGAGACTGACCTCGGAACCTTGGAATATCTAGCATCACGTGATTCCGATCGTGAAGTGGATCTATTCCCGATACACTCGCACGTGTGGTGATATCATCAAGTACCACCAACAAAGCCGTTCCACGAGCTCGAGGATCGTCAGGGCTCCCGGACACCAATTCAGCCACAGACAGAGCGACTGAGACATGACATCAATAGACATGTCGAGTTGGCCTCTTTTCGTCATTGGCAAGCTTCTTCAGAGTTACAACTTGTCGATCTTGAAACCGCGGGGAAACAGATCTTAACGCTTCCAAGATTCAAACATTCCTATTGCATGGCGCTGGCTGATATATTGATATACGAACGCCGATCTCACACAACACAATAGATCTACCTCCGTCTCATGCCAACAATGCCGACCTAGGATGCTTCACAACTTCAGCTCCTGCGAAACGTTAGCTCTTGACTCTATCATCATTCGGACCGTCCATGGTCTCGGAGCTAATCAGCCCCGACGCTTACTTATGCTAAAGTATGCACCAAGCTGACAAAAGGAAAGACATCAGCGATGCAGTGCTTTCTCTTCACCAGTATCTATCTAAATCAGAAACATTGACTATGCCACAAGGACTGGAGCCTGCAGGTGGTCATCAATTCAGGTATTCTTTCACGATTCTCATTCGGTCATATTGCCCCGGAAACACGAATCCTTGGTCGATTTACATACTCTATGTCATTGTTACCGTTAAGTAGGGTCCAGGCTACCTTTGTACACTTGCGGAGTGCGGGGAAGCTTTACCTCCACGTCTCATTGGCACGATCTGCGTGCATAGCGTAATGCTCATATGATTTGCGAATCTGTTAGGGAGTAATGAGCTGATCTTGTGGCCCTTATTTACCTCTATTTTCCCGCTTTCGCTGTCTTTACCATCATCTTCATCTGATTGTAACCTAATTCCAATTCGTTGAAAATCCACAATGCCTTCCCCATTTCACCAGAAATACTCTACCCAGAGCCACAAGATCTTTGGCGACAACACTGTCCCATCGATGCCTACAGGTCCCAAGGAAGATGCCGACCGTAGGTCATCGGACTCGTCCATGACATCAAATCCAGGGTCGCCAACTGAGCGCAGAAGAGTATGCTGAATAGATCCCACAACTTTTGCACCACTGACATTGTCAGTCGTCGGCTAGCAAGTTCGCAAATCTAGAGGCCTTGAAGAGGCCCCAGGACGAACAAAGCGTGAACAGGAGGTCCAGTTTGCAAGACTCGTATGGCAAGGTCGGAATGTTCGGCACAATGTGGAACAAGTAAGAATGATCATGGCACTCGCTTTATATTCATGCAATTTAACATTTTTCAGTTTCACGCGCGGTGGGCCGGGCCTAAAGTCCCCCCCACAGCCGCCGAAGGAAGCACGCGACACAACTACGCTTCGGCAGTAAGCTCACTGTGACCGGTATTGGAACAATCTGATACCTTCGAAGAAGCGATTTACTTTGGAAGGACTAAGCAAATCGAATCAGCGTAACGGCCGTTCTGTTTCCCGCTCGGTAACAATATGAACTGTGTATATTATGAGTCTGTTTAAATAAAGTTTCAATATAACGAAATACTTAATGACATTTGATGATTGAGTGACATTACCAGACCTGAAGGCAGACGGTTCAGCAAGTAGTTCTTTCTCCAAGGCACTCACCCTGCCCTAGTTTGGCGTAACTATGGATAGTGTAGATAGTAAAGACGAGAAGAGGAGTATGCCATGTTGGTCCTTGATTGGAAGTTTTCTATTGTGCCGGTACAATTCCTTGTTGTCTGGAGGAGCCTGCCTTGATCATAGTGTAAGTTAAAATAGTGAACAACCCATATTGCACGGCGTGAATTGCAGCTTGTTCCTCGAACCAAGCTTGCATGTGTCCATGCTATCAACAGTATTATTGCATACACAACGCGCGAAAAGAACAAAGTCTCACGATCGAGGTATCCCAAAAGATACGTAATTTACCGTTAATGGTGTACGAGAGTGTTTTTATAGATTCCAATCATGTACTTAGGTACAAAGGGTACCTTTGTACTGTAGGTAGTACATTGCATATGAAGCTTGGACCATGTGGGGGTTCCACAGATCCGCAGGGTAGAAACGAGTGACGTTTGTCAGTTGTGGAAGGCGCGCAATGTGGTCAATAGCTCACTTAACCTTCAACACTCTGACACAAAACAGCGGCCTCGTTAGAAATACTCTATAAGGTAGATCGGGCAATCTCAGGACAAGCAGCGCATCGAATGCTGACCGCAGTAGTAACCATGTTTACGGCCACCACGGGCTCTTCCTCCACAGCGCCCCCCGACCGCAAGCTACTGAACCTGAACCGCTTGCTTTTACGGCTAGAACGCAACGTACTCGTCACACCCCCGCTCGATCTCAGCAAGTCCAGGTACACCCGCACTAGGGTCCGCGCGAACGTCGAGCATGCACGCACGCTACTATTAGACCTCGAACACTCCTCGTCCTCTTTAACATCCAAATCGAAGAAATCAGCCCTGCAAACGGACCTACAAAAGAAGCGGGAGTTAATCAAACAATTGAATCAGCGGCTTTACGAGTTGGATCAGCTTGACAACTCGGATAGCGAGGGCTCGGCTGACTCTGAAGATGAGGAAGAAGACACGTTTCCTTCATATGCACCACACAAAGCAGCAGATGCGGGGCTTGAAGTCAACACAGGCGGGGGGGAGGGAAACGAAGCATTGCAAAACGCTGCAAGAGGCATCTCAAATGAACTCCGGCGGCGAGGAGGAGCACACGACGCGGACGTGACGGCATCAGGCAACTCTCTATTCCCATCAAAGGCCAAAACGGCTGCAGCCACACTCTCAGAAGACCGCGAGACTCAAGAAGACCTGCAGGTTCAACTTTTACATCTGTCACGTCAACTCAAAACGCAAGCGGTTGAATTCGGAGCGGCACTTGCTAGAGACGACGCCGTATTGGACAGCGCGAAAGAGGGCGTCGACAGCAGCCATGGCGGTATGGAGGCAATTCAAGGCAGGCTGGGCTCGATAAGACGCATGGCTGAGGGCAAAGGAAGATGGGACCGTTTGAAGCTTTATGCTATCATATTCGGGCTGTGGGTGGCAGCATTCCTGATCGTGTTCGCAGGGCCCAAGATTCGTTTCTAGGCACACGCTGGTATTGAACAATTAGTTAACCCAGTATGTATTGTTTGTTGACCTGCTGTAAATGCAGGACATCCATTGCTGGCACGAACCCCAATATATTTGACTGAACCCTGCAACGATCTTGCATCACCATCTCTTGGCGCTACTGATCTTCGGGCCTTGTTTTTGGCGCCCGCGACCAGGAACCGCAACAACAACAAAAAGTACATAAGTCTTATTCACAGTACACACTCTTTACCGACCTTATTTTTTAATCATGGCTATGGAAATGATGCAATTGGGCTCTCGTGGTATACACTCCTCCCCCTGCCCGCACTCCGCTCGCTGGTCATGGGGCATCGCTACCTGGACCGCAAATTGACCACTCTTCAGCCCTCAATCACTCCTCCAACGACACTGAAGCCGAATACGATCGCCTCCGCGATCTTGCGCGCCAAGAAGCTGCAAAGCGCTCCTCCTGTTTCGACCGCGCGCACCAAGCGTACGAAGCGGGCGACGGTGCGCGCGCCCACGAACTCAGCGAAGAAGGGAAGCGCCATGCCGCCCAGATGGATGCCTACAATCGTCAAGCGCGCGACTTCATCTTCCGCGAGAACAACTCCGAGGGTCGCGTCGCGTCGGACACCGTCGATCTGCACGGGCTATTTGTCGAAGAAGCTGAAGATGTGCTCGAGGAGCGCATTAAAGTTGCCCGCAGTCAGGGCCAGACCCATTTACACGTTATCGTAGGCAAAGGCAATCATTCGAGGGGTCATGTGCAGAAGATCAAGCCTAGAGTTGAGCAGGTGTGTCGCGAGCTGGGTTTGCAGTATGCGACTGAGGAAAATGAGGGGAGAATCTACGTAAATCTACAGGGCGGAGAGGTCCATGGTATGCCGCCCCCACCACAGGCGCCGAGCTACGGTGGTTATCCGGGCCAACATGGTGGGCAAAGTCATGGTGGGCACCAACAGCAGCAGCATGGCGGGCAACAACAGCATGGTGGGCAACATGGTGGGCAACATGGCGGCCAGCATGGTGGCGGTCAGCAGCAGCAGCAGCAGAACCAGAACGATGAGATGGAAGAAATGGTCAAGAAAGGACTGCCCAAGTTATTCAGGGCTCTCAAGAGCTGCTGCGTGGTTATGTAAAGTGCGGATGCGATACAAGAATAATGGTTGGATGATACCCGGGAAGTTGAGCTTCGTTACGTAGCAGCTTGTTCGCTATGTTGAATATACGTTGGCTCATAACAATAGTTGATATCCCTTACCGTGACCGCTTGCACGCTGTATAGAGTGTATGTTTGCGTCCTCTGTCTATTTATGATGACTCCAGCCAGGTGCACCCAGGGACTCGCAATGTTGAAGAAGTATTTAAAGTACATCATCGCCCGAGTACACATGGGTCAAAAGTGTGATTGACGGATTTTGCAATCGAAAGAGGTGCAGTGCTAACGGGAAGGACTGCGAGTCACAAATCCATCGCTGGCGCACGGCTAGGTTCTGCAATGGAAATGTTAGGGAGACCTAGATGTTCCTGTAATAGGTCTAGCCATCACCGCTACCAATGATTGTGTGAATGGAAAATATCACATAGTCTAAGATAGATTCCAACGGCATCTACCTAGCAATATGTTCCTGTTATAATGCTGATATTTGAAGCATCACATTCGGATATTGCAGACCACAGCAGCAAAGGATTGTAACAGTACCTCTCACACTGCATCTCGACATGGCCACTCTCCACATAGGTTTAGCGACCGAGCACTGAATTTCTCGATTTGATGATAATCCTTGTCAGTCCTCCCCGCAGTGAACCTATCCATGGTGAGCATGTGATAAGATACATAAGTCGTAGTTCCGCTTTGGTCGATCATCGACAAGGTTTGCTCCATATGCGGGAATCAATATATCTCCGACAACCCGCTTGAGGCCCCTTGAAGCACACTGGCTAGAACCGCGTGAATAAGCTACTGCCGGCATTGGTTGTTTTCCATCATCACGGTGTTTCGTCGAAAGTTTTGTTGTGCTCTGGGCCCGATATGCCGGCTCAACAGATGCTCCTTCCGAGCCAGTGAACCGCCACCAGGCGATTCTTAAGCCCCCATCTCAGCAGGAAAGCATTAATTTCTGATATTCGTCCGTTGTCTTCTGACAGCGAAGATCTATGAAATTTATCAGTCTTCTGGACATTGTGATGAAAACATGCATCTCGTCGCGACCGGTCGCTTCACTCATGTTTAACGCACAAGCTCCTCGTACTCTTATGCAGCCAGTGGCGTCCAAAGATTTGTTGTGAGGGGTCGACGATTGTGTCTGCATCCCTGGGCTCTGGAAGCGCCAATAAGTTGTCTTTGAGTTGAGGAAAGCCCCCATACGATGGGTTCCAGCACACCAGTCCAGTGCTTGCAATTGACGATGCGCGTCGTCTAACTCGTGCATTTCTGAATTTCGCATCAACAAGTTCCAACTGGAGAATATGAAGGACTGCTTCTCCCTCCAGTGCCCCATTCCACCACTCTTCCTCCTCTACGCCATCGGTAGTTGCGTAACTACTCTATGTGCTGCATCACATACACCTTTTTCTTTTTCCTACGTACATGATAAATCCACCCACCAGAAACAGCACTTCAAAAGGCTTCTTCGTTCCTATACATTTCGTCACGATTATGGAAAACAGGAAGCCGCGTACCGTCTGGTTCCGTAGGAAACGCAAGGATCTTGGCCAGGCTTTCGAGGTACTTTCAGACCACCCACAGGTCTTGCGTCCGAACGGAAGCGGATCAGTCCTGCGTAATGTGTTTACGGGTCAAAAGCGCCAGGTCAGTCCTTTTGTGCAGCATTCCATTCGTCCTTTTGCTTACAAAAGCTCAGGAAACGAAGCCTCCCAGGCCCTCGACAGCGAAAGGTACCTCACTGAACCCTAATTCCGATGCCGCTCAGGGATCGGCGCAGCCACCAGCGCAGCCTCGGCAGCACCTTCAAACATCCCAAGGAAGCCCAAAAGATGTACCAGCTCTCCAAACGCCCCGGAAATTGGTAAAACGTCCCGACATGTCACAAGTTGTGATTTCAGGTGCCACGCCGTCAAAGCCTGAACTACAGCAGAAGTCGTTCCGTCGTCACGTGCGCCCCTGGAAACGAGAGCCAGTGGATATTCTCAAGGGTCTAAAGAGCGATATACAGGCGACTGCTCAGAAAATCGAATCAAAGACCTGGTGTTCTTCACTCGGCCAGCCCATGTCTTCGCTTAATCTTAGAGACATGCTCACGGCAGACATGAGTCCCGAAACAAGAGAGCTCCTTGCGGGTGGATTGGAAGAGTCCCAGGAGTACAAGAAAGAGCAAGAGGAAACGCGAAAGAGAGAGGAGGAGGAGAAGACTTCTTCCTCGTCTTTGTCTTCTTCTTCTCGATTGAAGGCGGCTCCACGTGCACTAGATCCGCGTGACTAGCGCTCTATTACTGCTGGTATCAGTAATTTTGGGAATTACTCTGTTTCTTCAAGTCGATCAGAGATTTGAGCAACAAGGCCTGACTTTGGACCGAATTAAAAGGAAAATTAATCTTGGAACACTTAAGCGACATTACCTGGGGAAATCTTTCGGTTCTCGAGAGTAATCAACGAAGCGGGGAAATCAGTATTCTGGGGTGTGACACATGTAATTGTTTCCTGTGTCTGGAGAGGGCGAATAATCAAGACAGCAAATAATCAAGTGGGCGGTAATCGATTGATTCGCATTGCTAATAGAGTATGGGACTAGTGACTGAATAGGTCAGCATCTTTCTAGGAGATTTAAATACCCATGTTTTTAACGTAATACAAACCGATCGTAGGGGCCAAATGATTGGGTAGCGGATGTGCTATGTCGTGTGATAGTGCTGGAGGGTTCGGATCTGATAGCCATTTGTAACGCCCTACAAATAGCGTCTCTACCATTTGAATAATAGGACAGCTTGGTATATGCTCTAATTTATCGAACTCTAGCACTTTGATGCTACCCGTAGTACTAATGGTTGAAGTGTACGTATATAGTCTTAAGATACCTACATATATGTATGTAATAGGGTCTGATTTTACTGTGGCGATCAAAATGGAAGGAAAGTTTAAATTAAAACGATGTCCATGGAGAACCAAAGACTATCCTTGGGCCTGTGCATCAATGTCTCATCAGGGTAGGTCCCCTAAAGGTTCCCTGCATGTTGCATCGTTGTGGTGTTGCGCATGCGGGGAAAGGCCGATCTAGTTGGTCCCTGTAAATCGTTAGCCTATTGTAGGGGGCCGAGCACGGTGCACAAATTGTATCATCATCACATATTTTCAAGCGATAATACTTGTCGTAAGAAAATAGTCAGAGCCTTGGTAGCTTCAAGCCATGGATCTACTCGGACGTAGGCTTTTAATGTTAGCACAAATGTTCACGTGTGGGTAGAAGAGCTCTTGTAGTGGGTGTGCTGTAAGCCTAGCCATTTTAAGAATCGTACGAGAGACTAAGACAATAAGGCAGATCAACCCTTGCTGGGGCAAATGAACAGCATCCGACGTTACCTTCCCATTGCACCTGGTCATCGACCTCAATTAAATCTTCGTATGCAGCAAGTTCCCCCAATAGCCTTGCCATTGGGCCCCATTGACGAATCATGAACGCGTTTGCAACGACTTGTGAGTCGAATCTTTGTCTCCCAGATTACGCCCCCATACTCAATCACGGTGTTCGAAGCCGCAGCATGAGAATCATAACCCTATCTGAGATCCCTGTTCTGTTTCTGCGCCTTAAGCGTGTGAAGGCTAAGCCATGATTACTTCCAGTCGAGTATATAGGACGGGCATGGTCCGTAAGCAACGACAGTACAGTCGCGCTCAACCTCAACGCCATGCCCGCTTTCGTGACAGTCCTTCGGACTTCCTTCCTTTTGGGATCTGCGCTGATTCAGTGGACGCAATCTGCGCCCTTAAAGAGAGCTGATCAATGTCCTGGCTACACGGCTAGTAATGTACAGAAAACGACAGGAGGGATCACAGCAGACCTGACGCTCGCGGGCGGTGAGTGTAATATTTACGGGAAGGACTTGCATGATCTTAAATTTGAGGCATCATACCAGACCGGTAAGTTACAGTACTATATGTGTGTTAAAGGTCATCTGTGTGGATTTGCGTAGTCGATGGTGCCTAGGAAGATGTGCAAGGAAAGTGCAAGGAAACAATCGCCGCTTTTTGTCTAACATCTGCATATTCTCCTACTGATATATGATAGACTCTCGCCTTCATGTTATTATTTACGACAAAGATGAGCAGGTGTATCAAGTTCCCGAGTTTGTCTTACCTCGACCTACAGGCTCTTCCACCTCAGATGAATCCCAAGTGGAAATAACCGTCGAAGAAGCCCCTTTCTCTTTCACGGTGATCAGAAAGGCCAACAAGGAAGTGATATTCACGACTAGAGGATCTCATATCGTTTTCGAAGACCAATACATCCGTCTACGAACTACGTTACCAAATGACCCATCCCTGTACGGCCTAGGTGAACATACCGACTCTCTGAGGTTACCGACTTCCGCATACACCCGAACAATGTGGAATAGAGATGCTGGCGGGGTCCCACAAGGATCTAACCTCTACGGTCAGCATCCTGTATATTTTGAGCGCCGCGAAGAGCATTCACATGGTGTATTTCTACTCAATTCGAACGCAATGGACATTCTGATCGACAATGATGACGGCCAGTATCTCGAATACAATACTATTGGTGGTGTAATTGACCTTTACTTCTTGGCTGGGCCTTCAGCTATGGATGTCGCACGCGAGTACAGCGAAATCACAGGCAGAGCGGCAATGATGCCATATTGGGGTCTTGGCTTTCACCAATGTAGATTTGGATATAAGAGCGCCGATGAAGTTGCGGCTGTGGTGGCCAATTATAGCACCGCCAACATTCCCTTGGGTATGTTCTTGGGATCCTTCGACCACTGACGCTGACTGGTAAATAACAGAGACAATGTGGACCGATATCGATTACATGGATAATCATAAAGTTTTCACACTTGGGGAAAACTTTCCAATTGATAAAATGCGTGGTCTCGTTTCTAATCTACATGCCAATGACCAGCACTATATCGTCATGGTTGACCCCGCTGTGGCATACCAAGACTACGATGCTTTCAACAACGGCAAAGATGCTGATATTTTTATGAAAAATGGAGACGGATCTATATACCAAGGTGTCGTTTGGCCAGGCGTTACTGCATTCCCTGACTGGTTTCACGAGAAGACACAAGATTACTGGAACAGCGAATTTCTGAAATTTTTCGATGCAGAGACGGGAGTAGATATTGACGCGTTGTGGATCGACATGAACGAACCAAGTAATTTCTGCGAATGGCCATGCGAGAACCCAGGAGCCTCCAAAAGGAAGAAGAGCATTGGCGAACGACAAGAAAGCGGGCCGAAGAAAGGACTTCCAAATAGAAATCTATTAGATCCCAAATACCAGATTCATAACGAATACGGTGTGCTGAGTAACAAGACTGCGCGGACTGACATCATTCATCAGGGCGGTTGGACGGAATACGGTAAGTTGCGGTTTGTCTCATGTGGCTTATATAATATACGCTGATACTGTACCTCCTACTAGACACACATAATCTTTATGGCACGATGATGAGTAAGACTAGCCAGAAGACAATGTTAGCAAGGCGACCTGGACTTCGGCCTATGGTCATTACACGTTCCACCTACCCAGGTGCCGGCACCTATGTTGGGCATTGGCTGGGTGACAATATTTCGGCCTGGGATCAGTACATAATTTCGATTCGACATTTGCTCCAGTTTGTCTCCATTTTCCAGATTCCTATGGTAGGAACGAACCATTTCCTCAAAACCAATATTTACTGATGAGTATGATAGGCAGGTGCGGACGTCTGCGGCTTCCTGGCGGATACAACAGAAGAGCTATGCGCGCGTTGGACTACTCTGGGGGCCTTTTATCCTTTTTACCGTAATCACAACGTGGACGGCGCAATTTCACAAGAAGCGTACCGTTGGGAAAGTGTTGCCGCTGCAGCTCGCAAAGCGATAGATCTGCGCTATCGCCTTCTTGATTACATGTACACAGCTATGCACCTTCAGACCAAAGATGGAACACCAATGCTTGCCCCACTCTGGTAAGTGTTTTCAGCTTCTTGTATAGCTTCTTGAGTTTGCTCACCCGGCTGTCTAGGATGCATTACTCAAATGACCCCTCTACCCTCGGCATCGATGCTCAATTCTTTTTCGGTCCAGCTTTGCTCGTCTCTCCTGTCACCGAAAAAGATTCCGACTCCGTGACATTCTACTTGCCTAATGACATCTTCTGGGACTTCCACACACTGAAGCGCGTCACCCCCACGGCTGCCGAGACAACATACTCTGGCCTGGATACCAGCGATATCCCTGTGCATATCAAATGCCGTAATATTGTACCTATGAGGGTCGCCAGTGCGAACACTACAACCGCTTTACGTACCAAGAACTTCGAACTCATTGTTGCACCGAACGGTGATGGAAAGGCATGGGGAAGTCTGTATCTGGATGATGGAGTTAGCTTAGAGCAGCAAGTAATCAGTGAGATCAGTTTCACGTATGACGGAGGAAAGTTGAAGGCGGATGGAACCTTTGGTTATATTACAGAGGTGGGGATTAAAACTGTGACAGTGTTGGGTGATGGAGATCCAGTGAAATACGAGTTGAATGAGAAGCTAACTGGTGGGTGGGAGCACGACGTCAAGGATCTCAAGAAGAGTGGTTAAAATTCAAGCAGATACAGCATATAGTTCAATAGCTTACGATTAATCAAACTCCTAAATTTTGTAACACATCAAGTGGCTACAGGAGCTACACGCACACCTTGTGTTCAGCCATAGAATTATGCAGAAATATTCCAGCACATCCGTGTGCCGACTCGGACATGACCAATGAGCATACTAGTTCTGACTTTGCTCAGCCCAAGGTCCTTGCTTTACTACAAACAGTGTAGGTCAACATTTCTATCATCTTCTATTTCTATTTCTTGTTCGAGTAAAAGCCCCGCAAACGCTGTATACTGAGCCTCCAACATGTGAAGGGTACCAACGACAGCCGTTTGGTGACCTTGTGAGACATAAAATCTTTGCCGTTGCTACTTTGCTTCCACGAAACAACGACAGTACACCTGCCCATAAAGATTCAGCAATTAGAAGGACTATAGACGATCACTACCATCATGCATCTTCTCTTTCTCGCCCTCTTCATCGCCACTATCCTAGCATCAACCCACGACTCCCCTACTACCTCCAACGACCTCGCCCCTGGAGCAACATGCGAGCGTATCATGTTCACCGACCGCCTTGTAAGTCTCCCTCAAACACCCTTCTAAACATTTTTGCACGAAACTCAACTCACGCAAACAGGTCTACTGCTTCACGCAAACCCACTGCTACGGCTGGGCTCTCAACAAGTTCCTCACCGAGGCTGAGCTCAACGCTCACCCCACCGAGGATACGGCCGCTTGCTACAACACCGAGTATGTACTGCTTTTCTTAGCTC
>Ga0068630_1000089_pt1 | contig 23123 bp, 9 predicted proteins | sample InSIn4gowninarea_FD_77433 | JGI IMG/M metagenome (GOLD analysis project Ga0068630, IMG submission 77433) | Clean room microbial communities from NASA Spacecraft Assembly Facility at Jet Propulsion Laboratory, Pasadena, California, USA -... ... | reverse complement strand
GGGGATAAAACGAAAGAAAGTAAAGGAGATAGTGATTACTGGATAATAAAGCTGAAAGCTGATGGTACGAAGGAATGGGATAAAACGATTGGCGGCAATGATGAAGACAGATTAACTGCGCTCCAACAAACACGTGATGGGGGGTATATTCTGGGAGGATCTTCTTATTCCGGTATTAGCGGGGATAAATCCGAGGCGAATAAAGGAGGTCGGGATTGTTCGGGTGATGATGGCTGCAGTCCTGTCAATGACTATTGGGTTGTGAAACTAGATGCTAAGGGTACCAAAGAATGGGATAAAACTATTGGTGGTGATCATTATGACGATTTATCCTCGCTTCAGCAAATCAGTGATGGTGGTTATATTCTGGGGGGGCATTCTTATTCTGTTAAAAGCGGGGATAAATCGGATAGTATTGAAGGAGCCTGGATAGTAAAGTTAAAACCGGATGGTACCAAAGTTTGGGATAAAACAATAGGCGGTGGCAGTCCGTCTTCGGTACAGCAAACGAGTGATGGGGGGTATATTCTGGGGGGGACTAAAGGTAATTGGGATTACTGGATAGTGAAGCTGATGGCTGATGGGACGAAAGCTTGGGACAAAACAATTGGCAGTAATGGTTTTGACGTTTTACGTTCTGTCCAGCAAACTCGTGATGACTGCTATATTCTGGGTGGCTATTCTGATTCAGGCAAAAGCGGGGATAAATCCGAAGCTAGTAAAGGAGGCGAGGATTACTGGATTGTAAAAGTAAACGCCGATGGTACTAAGGAATGGGATAAAACTATAGGCGGTGATAATATTGACCAGTTAACTTCTTTACAGCAAACCAGCGATGGAGGCTATATTCTAGGCGGTTCTTCTAATTCCGGTATCAGCGAGGATAAATCTGAAGATTCTAAAGGTAATTGGGATTACTGGATCGTCAAGCTGGATAACAAAGGACCAAGTCTGGCTCAAAAAATTGCTTTCGCGCCTATAACTTATAAAACATTAGCGGATAGTCCTTTTCCTGTTTCTGCTACCGCTACCTCGGGCTTGCCGGTTACTTTTAAAATTGTATCTGGTCCAGCAAAAGTAAAGGGAAATATTGTTACTCTTACTGGTACAGGTACCGTTACGGTAAAAGCTACAGTGGCGGGCAATGATACCTACCGACCCGCCGAGGCTAGTCAATCTTTTGTGGTGGAATCACCGGCAGCAGTTATAAAAGAATGGGATAAAACTTTTGGTGGCGACGAAGGTGATTATTTAACCTCGCTGCAACAAACCAGTGATGGCGGTTATATTCTAGGTGGTTGGTCTGGTTCGGGTATAAGTGGCGATAAAACCGAAGCTTCTAAGGGAAATACAGACTACTGGATAGTAAAGCTGAGCGTGGATGGTACCAAAGAATGGGATAAAACCGTTGGGGGCGATTTTATTGACAACCTAGCTACTGTGCAACAGACTCGGGATGGAGGCTATATTTTGGGTGGTTATTCTGCTTCCGGTATTAGCGGTGACAAAAGCGAAGCTAGGATAGATGGCTTTGATTATTGGATAGTAAAGCTGAAAGCCGATGGCAGCAAAGAATGGGATAAAACTTTTGGCGGCAACGGTTACGATTGGCTAACAGCGGTGCAACAGACGAGTGATGGGGGCTACGTTCTGGGAGGGTATTCTGATTCCGACATTAGTGGCGATAAATCGGAAGCCTCTAGAGGTGGGGAGGATTATTGGGTAGTGAAGTTAAAAGCGGATGGTACCAAAGAATGGGATAAAACCTTCGGTGGGGATAATTATGAGCAGTTATACTCGCTCCAGCAAACGCGTGATGGCGGCTATATTCTGGGCGGTTCTTCCGGTAGAGCCTGGATTGTGAAATTAAAACCAAATGGGACTAAAGAATGGGATAAAACTTTCAGTGATGGTGCTAGTATATCTTCGGTGCAACAGACGAGTGATGAGGGGTATGTTCTGGGAGGGTATTCTGATTCTGGCATTAGTGGCGATAAATCGGAAGCATCTAAAGGTCGTGAGGATTACTGGGTAATAAAGCTAGATGCGAATGGTAACAAAGAATGGGGTAAAATCTTTGGGGGTAGTAGTTATGATAATTTAACCTCCTTGCAACAGACCAAAGATGGCGGCTACATTCTGGGAGGGTGGTCTGGTTCTGGTATCAGCGGGGATAAATCTCAAGCTAGTAGGGGCAGCAAGGATTACTGGATAATGAAACTTCAGGCTAATGGCAATAAAGAATGGGATAAAACCATTGGAGGAGAATGGGAAGACTGGTTAACCTCCGTACAACAAACCAATGATGGCTACTATATTCTAGGTGGCTGGTCTGAGTCCAGAATAGGTGGTGACAAATCCGAAGACCGTAGAGGCGGTAGTGATTACTGGATTGTGAAGCTCAAAGAAGAACAACCCTTAGCCGCGCAATGGAACCTACGCTACGGTGGCTCAGGCAAAGACAACTTCACAACAGTTATCAAAACTTCAGACGGTGGTTACTTATCCGGTGGTTATACCAATTCCGGCACAAGTGGGGATAAAAGCCAAAGCAGCCAGGGTAAAAACGACTACTGGATAGTAAAAAGTGATAAGAACGGCAAAAAACTCTGGGACAAACGCTATGGGGGAAGTGGCGATGATTATCTGAACCGGATGATTCAAACGCAAGATGGCGGCTATCTATTAGGTGGTTCCTCGCTTTCGGGTAAGAGTGGAGATAAAACAGAAGCTAGCCAGGGAGACCGGGACTTCTGGATAGTAAAAGTAGATAAGCAAGGTACAAAAGAGTGGGATAAAACTTTCGGGGGCAGCGGCTATGATGAGTTAAAGAAAGTGATTCAATTAGCCTCCGGAGAATACATGCTCGGTGGTTACAGCAACTCGCCTCTGAGCGGCGACAAAAGCCAGAACAGCCAAGGGGATAATGATTACTGGCTGGTTAAAATAAGCAGTGATGGTACAAAGGTGTGGGATAAACGCTACGGCGGCAGTTTAGACGAAACTTTAGGCAGCTTTACCGAAACCAGAAACGGCGGCTTTTTGCTGGGCGGCACTTCGCTCTCCGGTAAAAGTGGCGATAAGAGCCAGGCAAGTCAAGGAGGTAGTGATTATTGGGCAGTGAAAACGGATAAAGATGGCAACTTACTCTGGGAGAAAACTTACGGGGGCAAAGGTAGTGATGAAGTGTATTCGGTGCGGCGCAGCCAGGGGGATAACTTGTACCTGGCCGGCACGAGTGAGTCCGGCATTAGTGGGGACAAGGGCCAGAAGAGCCAAGGTGGGAAAGATTATTGGTTAATCAAGCTAGATGAGAACGGTACGAAGCTCTGGGATAGAACTTTTGGCGGCAGTAAAGACGATGAACTCCGGGCCAGCACGTTCACCGACGAAGGCCATTATTTCTTAGCCGGTCATTCTTCCTCGGGGGCGAGCGGGGATAAAAGCCAAGCCAGTCAGGGCGCAAGTGATTACTGGGTAGTGCATGTAGATGCCGATGGCGAGAAAATAGCCGACCAGCGTTTTGGCGGCAGCGGAGCAGAAGAGCTAAGAACCGTGTTTCGAACCAACGATGGAGGTTTACTCTTGGGTGGTCGTTCGGACTCGGGGGTAAGCGGAGATAGGACCCAGCCTAGTCAGGGCGGTACGGACTATTGGCTGGTGAAAGTAGGCCCGGTAACCACGGTAGCTAGAGGAGCAAGAGCCACTACTCTAGTAGCAGAACCAATAAAACCAGACCAATTAGTAAATTTAATGGCTTACCCCAACCCCATTCAAGAGAAAGCTACCGTTAGCTTTACCTTGCCTGAAAAGCAGTTCGCCCAGGTAAAAGTCTTCGACCTCCGGGGCCGGGAAATAAAGACCTTGTTCCAGGGCCAGGCGCAAGCGAACCAAACCTACCAGTTAGAGTGGCAAGCCCGCAACCAAGGAACGGGCATGTATTTGCTGCAACTGCAAACCTCCACTAAACGCCACCAGCAGAAACTACTCTTAGCGAGGTAAACCAGATAAAAGATAAAAGAAAGGCGGATAGCAGAAATGCTACCCGCCTTTCTATTTTAACAATAGTCAACTGGTTCAATAGCTTCAAACCAATATTATATACTAGGCTTTGTTGAGATATATTCAAGAATAATTAGTATGCTTTCCGGAAATGCCTTACTTTAGAATGCAATACGGAAATATAACAGCTTGTATTTTTGAGTGTTACCTGCTGCATAGCTAGCCGACAGTTGTCGCTTCATTTGTTTTCGAACCTTTACTCATTTCTGCTAATCCACTAACCCCTTAACTTATGCAAACACCTCTATCTCCATTCAGCCAAGGTCCACTTCAACGGATTGGGGCGCCCGGGTGGCGCCTGCTCGTCCTATTTCTACTGTTTTATCTAAGTCTGTCGGCCAGGGTGCATGCCCAAACGAAACTCTGGGACAAAACTATTGGCGGAAATCACCTTGACAATTTAGCCAAAATGCAGCAGACCCGTGACGGCGGCTATATTTTGGGCGGTTATTCTACTTCCGGCAAAAGCGCCGATAAATCCGAGGCTAATAAAGGCCAGAGAGATGTATATGGGGATCTTACTAATGATTATTGGGTGGTAAAGCTAAAGGCGGATGGCAGCAAAGAATGGGACAAAACTTTTGGGGGTAATAGTGAGGACCAGTTAACCTCGGTGCAGCAAACCAGTGATGGTGGTTATATTCTGGGCGGTTATTCCCGTTCCGGCATTAGCGGCGATAAATCAGAAGCTAATAAAGGAGAAAAAAATGAAGAAGGCTTTTATTTCCCGGATTATTGGATAGTAAAGCTAAAGGCGGATGGCAGCAAAGAATGGGATAAAACCTTTGGAGGCAGTGATGTTGACTGGTTGACTTCCTTGCAGCAGACCAGTGATGGTGGTTATATTCTAGGTGGCACTTCTTCCTCAGGTATCAGCGGCGATAAAACCGAAGCTAAAAAAGCATCTGATGAAAATTTCTACACGACTGATTACTGGATAGTGAAGCTGGATGCGAACGGTGCGATGCAATGGGATAAAACGCTGGGTGGCGAAAATACCGACCAATTAGCTTCTGTGCTGCAAACGAGTGACGGAGGCTATATTCTGGGTGGTTGGTCTGTTTCGAGGAAGAGCGGCGATAAAACCGGCAAGGATTCTGGTTTCGATAATTCTGATTATTGGGTGGTGAAGTTAGATGCGAATGGTAAAAAGCTCTGGGATAAAACGTTGGGAGGAAAAGGGAACGATGATTTATCAGCCGTGCAGCAAACCCTGGATGGCGGCTATCTCTTAGGTGGTTCCACCCTTTCCAACAAATCCGGCGATAAAACCGAAATTAACAGAGGAGGGTATGACTACTGGGTAGTAAAGTTAAAAGCTGATGGCAGTAAAGAATGGGATAAAACCTTTGGCGGAGATGACTGGGATTATTTAAATGCCGTGCAGCAGACCAGCGATAGTGGCTATATTCTGGGGGGAAGGTCCCGGTCGGGTAAAAGTAGAGATAAAACCGAAGGAAATAAGGGTAATAAAGGTTTTTCCTATGATTACTGGATGGTGAAACTAAAAGCCGATGGCACTAAAGTATGGGATAAAACCATCGGTGGAACGGGAGAAGAAAACTTAAACTCGCTGCAGCAAACAAGTGACGGGCATTATATTTTAGGGGGTGGTTCTGCTTCGGGCATCAGCGGCGATAAATCTGAGGAGAATAAAGGAGTAGCGTTTGGATCTGGTGACCCTACCTGGGATTATTGGGTTGTGAAAATAGAAGAAAGTGGCAAACAAGAACAAACCATTTCCATTAATCCGATCCTGCCTAAAAGTTTAAGCGATGCTCCCTTCACGGTATCTGCCCGGGCCAGTTCGGGGTTGCCCGTTAGCTTCCGTATTATAGCGGGACCGGCCACAATAAAAGACAGTACGGTTACTTTAACCGGTACGGGTAAGGTTTACGTGCAAGCTACTCAGGCCGGCAATGCCGTCTACCTGCCCGCCAAAGCCACTCGGGCTATTCTGGTAGATCCCTCTTCTACCGTGAAGCAGCAATGGGAAAAAACTGTCGGTGGCAATAGTTGGGACTACTTAGTTTCGGTGCAGCAAACCCCAGATGGTGGCCACATTCTGAGCGGCACTTCTGGTTCCAGTAGGAGCGGTGATAAAACGGAACCTAATAGTAGTATTTATTTTTCGGATTACTGGCTGGTAAAATTACGCGCCGATGGTACGAAAGAATGGGATAAAACCATTACCGCCAGAGAAGGAGATTATATATCCACCTTCCGGCAGACTCGGGATGGTGGTTACATTCTGGGTGGCCCTTTTGATCAGGGTGAAAGTCGTGGTTGGGATTACGGGGTAATAAAGCTCCGGGCCGATGGCACGAAAGAATGGAATAAAACCTTCGGTGGCAGTGGTTACGACTGGTTTCATTCCATGGAGCAAACCAGTGATGGCGGTTATATTCTGGCGGGCTATTCTGACACAGGCATTGAAGGCGATAAAACGGAAGCGAACAAAGGCCAGTCTAATTTCTGGCTGGTAAAAATAAAGGCCAATGGCAGCAAAGAATGGGATAAAACCATTGGCGGTACTTATATAGATGGTTTTACTCAAGTTTCGGTACAGCAGACCTTTGATGGAGGCTATATTGTGGGCGGAGATTCTTATTCCGGCAAGGGCGGCGATAAATCCGAGGCTAATCGGGGCGATTGTCAAGATGAAGGCTGCACGGATTATTGGGTAGTGAAGTTAAACGCGAAAGGTGCCAAAGAATGGGACAAAACCCTGGGCGGCAAAGATACGGACACTTTTTCAGCAATACAGCAATCGAGTGATGGCGGCTATATCGTGGGCGGGTATTCTTATTCTAACAAAAGTGGCGATAAAACCGAACATTCTAAAGGTGGTCAGGATTATTGGGTGGTAAAGCTCCGGGCGAATGGTAGCAAAGAATGGGATAAAACGATTGGCAGCAATGGGGAAGACTATTTAGCCTTGGTGCATCCAACCAGCGATGGCGGCTTTATTCTGGGGGGTACGGCCGTTTATTCTACTAAAAGCGGCGATAAAACCCAGGTTAGCCGGGATAATCCAGATTACCAGGAAGGAGACTGGTGGATCGTAAAACTACAGGCCGATGGCGCCAAAGTGTGGGATAAAACTTATGGCGGAAGACGCGAAGACATTTTCCGGTCTTTGCAGCCGACCAACGATGGAGGGTATATTCTGGGTGGGTGGTCTGCGTCCGGCAAGGATGGCGACAAATCCGAAGCTAACCGAGGTTCCTATGATTACTGGGTAGTAAAGCTAAAAGAAGAACAGCCTACAGCGGCCCAGTGGAATATGCGCTACGGTGGCTCCGGCAAAGATAACTTTACGGACGCTATCGAGACGTTGGATGGCGGCTACCTAGCTGGCGGTTTTACTAATTCCGGTGGCAACGGCGATAAGAGCCAGGCCACCCAGGGCCAAAACGATTATTGGATCGTAAAAAGTGACCAGAACGGCAAAAAACTCTGGGAAAAACGCTACGGCGGCACCGAAGATGATTACCTGAACCGGATTATTCAAACTTCGGACGGCGGCTATTTACTCGCTGGTTCCTCCTTTTCGGGTAAAGGCGGGGATAAAACGGAAGCTAGCCAGGGCGAGCGCGATTACTGGGTCGTGAAAGTAGATAAGCAAGGAACGAAAGAATGGGATAAAACCTTTGGGGGCAACGATTGGGATGAGCTGAAGAAAGTGATTCAATTAGCCTCCGGGGAATACGTGTTGGGCGGTTCCAGCAATTCCCCCGTGAGTGGCGATAAGAGCCAGCGCGGCCAAGGCGGCCACGACTATTGGCTGGTGAAAATTAGCAGTACCGGTATGAAATTGTGGGATAAGCGCTACGGTGGCTCCGCCGACGAACTGCTCGGTGGCTTTACCGAAACCGCCGACGGCGGCTTTTTCCTGGGCGGTAGCTCGCTTTCGGGCCAGAGTGGTGATAAGAGTCTGGCCAGCCGCGGCAGCAGTGATTATTGGCTGGTAAAGACCGATAAAGACGGTGCCTTACTCTGGGAGGAAAGCTATGGCGGTTCCGGGCAAGACGAAGTATATTCGGTGCGGCGCAGCCACGGGAATAACCTCTACGTAGCCGGTACGAGTAATTCGGGTATTGGCGTAGACAAGAGCCAGAAAAGCCAGGGCGGCAAAGATTACTGGTTGATAAAACTAGACGAAAACGGCTATAAACTCTGGGATAAAACCTTTGGTGGCAGCAAAGACGATGAACTACACGCCAGTACTTTCACCGACGAAGGTCATTATATTCTGGCCGGCCATTCTTATTCCGGCGCGAGCGGAAATAAAAGCTTTGCCAGTCAAGGTAGTAGTGATTATTGGGTAGTAGAAGTAGCCCCCAGCGGCAAGAAAATAGCCGACCAACGCTTTGGCGGCAGCGACCAGGAAGAACTCCGCACCGTCTTCCAAACCAACGACGGCAGTTTGCTTTTAGGTGGCCGCTCCGATTCCGGGGTAAGTGGTGATAGAAGTCAGCCCAGCCAAGGCAGCACGGATTACTGGCTCGTGAAAGCAGCGGCACTCACCACCGCTATGCCGCTGGTAGCCGCCCGGGAAGCAACTTTAGCCGAAGAGCCCATAACCAAAGTAAACCTGCTCCAGGCTTATCCCAACCCCGTTCGGGACCAAGCTACCATCAGCTTTACTCTACCCGAGAAGCAGTTTGTTCAATTAAAAGTCTACGACAGCCAGGGTAAGGAGGAGGCTATTTTGTTCCAGGGTGAGGCGCAAGCCCACCAAACCTACCAGGTAGAATGGAGAGCTAAGGATAAAGGAACGGGTATGTACCTGCTGCAACTGCAAACCCCCACCAAACGCTACCAGCAGAAACTACTTCTAGCGAAGTAAACAAGTTAAGGTAAAACAAAACCAGCTAGCAGCATGACTAGCCGGTTTTGTTTTTTACGAAGATTTACCGTAACCCCAGTATCTATCTGTCAGTTTTTACAAGAACACATCTTCCTCTGGCTACTTGTAAAAGTATTTTGTTATAAATTTTCATTAATGCTACTTTGAAAAGACAAGACGTATTTAATAATTCTCCTCCTAATTTTTACCAATAGCCCGTAGCTACTAACAACAGACATCCGTTTGGCTGTGGAGCACCCGCTAGACTTCCGGTAAGGCAAAGCCATATTCCGCAACGAAGTAAGGCAAGGAAGCATAGCCAGTGCGGAAGAGCCAAATCAGAACCGTCGGCCACGAGGCAAACAGCGACAGTGCCATTACATTCAGCGCCGTAGAATAGAGACGGGAACCGGCTCCACCGACAAGCAGGCATTACTGCTTTATTAATATTTCTTATAAGTTTCCATCCAATATCAGGAGTAGCTTTATCAGACCAGGCTAAACGAACAATAATAAAGTTATCTGGTTGATTTTCTGAAATAAGTGAAATATTTTATCCTTAAAAATTTCTTATTTTGAAGGATTTATTTAAATTTAATACCAATTAAGTCCAATAGATTATAAATTCTTAAAAGCACCAATTCTATAAAGGTGTTTACTTCTTTATCACTAATATAAAGTTAAATAGGTACTGTTGATGCTAGGATGGTGGCATGTCAGTACTCTGATTTATTATAATTTTCTTATAATACCCAAGCTTTTATTTTTCCAGGTGTGCTCTTCGCTCCTCTTGCCTTTACGGGAGTTTTTGGCTGATAAGGAGTTCTGTTTTTTAATAGCATTTTGATTCCTACGGTGTTGGCAAAAGCGAATAAGCTGTTTGCCAGAATAGGAAGCCGGAATTACCTCTTACTACCGCTATTTCTTCTAAAATAAAGAAAGTAGTTACCACTAGATTACCAGTTAATTTATCGGTTTACCTGATTAGTCCTTTCTGTAAAATCTGATTTAAACAGCTTACGCGTGCCTTTATAGCAGATTGTCATTTTTAATTATAACCCTATTTAAATTAAAACAGCATGGAAACACTAGTACATCGTTGCAACGGGATTTGGGAAAATCAATCGTTTGCCCGTTTTTGGCGCCTCGGCTACCTGGTTTTGCTTACCGTTTTCTGTTTTGCTTCCGGCTCGTGGGGCCAAACGAAACAATGGGATAAAACTTTTGGCGGGAGTACTTCAGAGAATATTACTTCTATGCTAGTTACCCCCGATGGGGGTTATTTACTAGGCGGTAATTCGCTCTCCGGTAAAAGCGGGGATAAAACGGAAGCCAACCAGGGGGAGGCAGACTACTGGGTGGTAAAAGTAAATGCCAGCGGCAAGGCTGTCTGGAATAAAACCATTGGAACCAGTACGAATGATTATTTAGAAGACTTAGTGGCTACCCCGGACGGCGGTTATCTATTAGGTGGTTCTACTTTTTCAGGGATAAGCGGCGACAAAACTGAAAAAGGGAAAGGTTTTTTTGATTATTGGATTGTAAAATTAGATGCCAACGGCAATAAACTCTGGGACAAGACTATAGGTGGTAATAACTCGGATATGTTTCAGGCCATGGTGGCTACCCCGGATGGCGGTTTTGTACTGGGGGGTACTACCTTTTCCGGAAAAAGCGGCGATAAGAGCCAGGCCGGCCGAGGCGGCCTGGACCGGGACTATTGGGTGGTAAAGATCGACGAAAGTGGAGCAAAAGTTTGGGATAAGACTATCACCGGCGACAGCGATGACCAGCTCCAGGATTTAATTGCTACTCCGGATGGGGGCTTCTTGCTGGGGGGTAATTCTTACTCCGATATCGGGTACGACAAAACCGGCGAATCGAGAGGCATCGATGATTACTGGGTCGTGAAATTAGACAGTAAGGGCGCCAAGGTTTGGGATAATACTTTTGGAGGAGGGGGCACCGATAATCTTTCCAGCTTGGTTCCTACCAAAGATGGGGGGTATTTATTGGGGGGAGCTTCCCTGTCAGGTATCGAAGGAGATAAAAGTGTCAACAATAAAGGTGGCTGGGATTTTTGGTTAATAAAAATAAACAGCAGTGGTACCAAGATCTGGGATAAGGCCATAGGCAGTAATAATTCTGATTTTTTTAGTGACTTAGTAGCTATTCCGGGTGGGGGTTATCTACTGGCCGGTACTAGCCCCGCCGGTATCAGCGGCGACAAAACGGAAATTAGCAGAGGCAGTAGTGACTACTGGGTAATAAAGTTAAATGAGAGCGGCAATAAGGTCTGGGATAAGACCGTAGGCGGCAAAAATTATGAAGAACTTCATGTTCTGATAACTACCCCGGACGGTGGTTATTTACTGGGAGGAAACTCTGAATCCGGTATCGGCGCCGACAAAAGCGAGTCTAAAAGGGGCGAAAGTGATTATTGGGTCGTGAAACTGGAAGAAGATAATTTCCTCGACTCCCAATGGAATATACGATTCGGGGGCTTAGGAAACGATGGGTTAGCAACGGTTATTAGAACCGCCGATAGTGGCTATTTATTCGGCGGTTCTTCTACTTCCGGCCGAAGCGGCGACAAAAGCCAAAGCAGCCAGGGTAAGAGCGACTACTGGATTGTAAAAACCGATGCCGCCGGCAAAAAGCTCTGGGATAAAAGCTACGGAGGGGCTTCCGATGATTATTTAAACTCCGTTATCCAAACCCTGGATGGTGGCTATTTGCTCGGGGGCAGTTCCCTTTCCGGCATTAGTGGCGACAAAACCCAGGCCAGCCGTGGCGAGCGCGACTACTGGGTAGTGAAAGTAAATGGTTCGGGCGAAATCCAATGGAACAAGCGCTTCGGCAGCAGTGGCTTCGATGAACTCAAGCAAGTCTACCAACTGCCTTCCGGAAGATATATTCTGGCGGGTACCAGCAGCTCCCCGGCGGGAGGCGAAAAAACCTTGGGTACGCAGGGCGGGAAAGACTTTTGGGTGATCAAGTTAGCTGCCAATGGCAACCTTCTCTGGGATAAGCGTTTTGGGGGCTCCCTCAACGACGAACTGGGAGCCATTGCTCCCACCCTCGACGAAGGCTTTCTGCTCGGGGGTACTTCGTTTTCCGGGGTTAGCGGCGACCGCACCCAAAGTACGCAGGGAAGTGCCGATTACTGGGTGGTCCGGATAAACGGCAACGGCGAAAAAGTCTGGGATAAACGCTACGGCGGTCCTGGCGCCGATAACTTAATGTCGTTGGGTAGCACGGGTACGGCTACGGGTAATTTCTTTATTGCCGGCCACTCTACCTCCGGAATAGGCGGCGACAAAACCCAAAACAAGCAAGGACTTAAAGACTTTTGGATGCTCAAGATTAGCGGCGACGGTAGCAAATTGTGGGATGCGCGCTTTGGGGGTACCGAGGACGAAGGCCTGCGCTCTATTATTATAACTACCGATGGCGGTTACTTGCTGGGCGGCCGCTCTGAGTCGGGAGTTAGTGGCGACAAATCGCAGAGAAGCCAGGGGGGGAGTGATTACTGGATTGTAAAAACCTCCAGCACCGGGGTTAAACAATGGGATAAGCGCTTTGGCGGCAGCGCCTACGAAGAAATCCGGACTGTGGTGCAAACGGCGGATGGCGGGTACTTATTAGGGGGGCGCTCGGATTCGGGCATTAGCGGCGATAGAACCCAGTCCAGCCGGGGCGGTACGGATTTTTGGCTGGTGAAAGTAGCGCCCGAAGTGTTGCCAGCCGCACCGGTACAAGATTTACCGGCCTTACCCGTAACAGTAAGTAATGCCGCTCTCCCGGAAAAATCAGCGGTGAAAAACACCCCGTTAAGCTTCCTGGCTTATCCCAATCCGTTCCAGGGCAGAGTAAACGTTCGCTTTACCTTGCCTCAAACGCAACCTGTTCAGGTAAAAATGTACAACCTGCAGGGCCAGCAAATTGCTACTTTGTTTCAGGGCGAAGCCCAGGCAAATCAGGAATATCAGGTAGAATGGAAAGCCGGTAGCCAAGCGGCCGGCATGTATCTGCTGCAACTGCAAACGCCTACTAAACGCTACCGCCAGAAACTACTTTTCTCCCGTTAACCGGCAGAAAGTACTCTTGGCCGAATAACAGCAATCCTGTTTTTGCCGGTTTTTGTATCTGAACTTTACCTTCGGGCTAGTGTCAGCTTCGCTAGTCTTTGCTATAAAACCTATTTAACAGTACCTATTCTTAAAATAACCTAATTGTTAACTTATACACTTATGAAAATATTAGTATCTGGCTTCTACCTGGTTCAACCATATTGGGTAGCAACCTCTGGCTGGCGCGTGATAAGTGCTATCCTGTTTCTGAATTGGAGCCTTATGTCCGGCGCTTTCGCCCAGAATAAACTCTGGGACAAAACCATTGGGGGCAATAGTGATGACTATTTTACTTCTCTGCAGCCCACCTGGGATGGGGGTTATATTTTGGGTGGCTGGTCGTATTCCAGCAAAAGCGGGGATAAGTCGGGAAACAATAAAGGTGGCTGGGATTACTGGGTAGTAAAGCTCAAAGCGGATGGTAGTAAAGAATGGGACAAAACCATTGGGGGAAATGACAGTGACATATTACTATCGGTGCAGCAAACCAGTGATGGAGGATATATTCTGGGAGGATATTCCTGGTCTTCAAAAAGTAATGACAAAACCGGTAATTCCAAAGGCAATACGGATTACTGGGTCGTGAAGCTTAAGGCAGATGGTAGCAAAGTCTGGGATAAAACTCTTGGCGGAAATGGTAGTGATGTATTAGTATCTCTCTGGCAAACCAAAGATGGCGGTTATATTTTAGGGGGTAATTCTGATTCGGGGCTTAGTGGCGATAAATCCCAGGCTTCTAAAGGAGGAGACGATTACTGGATCGTGAAGCTGCAGGCGGATGGTAGTAAACTTTGGGACCGAACCTTAGGCAGTAGAGGGAGTGACGGCTTTAATTCACTCCAAATAACCAGCGACGGGGGCTATATTGTGGGGGGCAATTCTAGTGCCGATATTAGCGGCGATAAATCGCAGGATAGCAAAGGCAATAATGATTACTGGCTGGTGAAGCTGCAGGCCGATGGCAGCAAACAATGGGATAAAGCTTTCGGCGGGAATGCAGAAGATCGGCTTACCCAATTGCAGACGACCAGCGACGGGGGCTATATTGTGGGCGGCTATTCTAGTTCCGATATTAGCGGCGATAAATCGCAGGATGGTAAAGGAGACCTGGATTACTGGGTACTAAAGCTGAAGGCCGATGGTACCCTGGTCTGGAATAAAACCATTGGGGGTAATAGTCAGGATGTTCTGGTTTCGTTGCAGCAAACCAGTGATGGTAGTTATATTTTGGGCGGCTCTTCTTATTCCAGCATTAGCGGCAATAAAACCCAGGCAAATAAAGGCGGAATGGACTACTGGATAGTGAAATTAGCGGCCGATGGTTCGGTAGCCTGGGATAAAACCATTGGGGGTAACAGTGAGGATAATTTAGCCGCTATTTACCAGAACTCGGAGGGAAATTACCTGCTCGCGGGACATTCTTACTCGAATAAATCAGCTGATAAATCGCAAGCGAATAAAGGCGGTTATGATTATTGGGTCGTGCAGCTGGATAACAGTGGCACCAACCTGAACCAAATAGTTACTTTTCCGCCGCTGCTCTATAAAAATCTGGATGATGCCCCTCTTATTCTTTCCGCTCGATCCAGTTCCGGCCTGCCCATGACCTATACCATTGTATCCGGGCCGGCTACTATCAGCAACGGGAACGTACTAACCTATACGGGCGTGGGCACGGTTACGGTAAAAGCCATGCAAGTCGGCAATACCACGTACCTGCCAGCCGAGGTTACCCGTTCCTTCGTGGTGGAACCACCTTCGGTAGTGAAAAGGCAATGGGATAAAACCCTGGGCGGTAATAATTATGATCAGTTAACATCGGTGCACCAAACGAGGGATAAGGGATATATTCTGGGCGGCCTTTCGCATTCCGGGAGAAGTGGTGATAAAACGGGAAACTCTAAAGGCAACGGTGATTATTGGATAGCAAAGCTAAAGGCCGATGGCACCAAAGAATGGGATAAAACCTACGGGGGAAACAATGAGGACATTTTAGCCTCGGTGCAACAGACCAGTGACGGGGGATATATTATGGTCGGTTCTTCTTCTACCAGCATCAACGGCGATAAATCTGAAGCTAACCGAGGGTCCGGCTATGATTACTGGATAATTAAAATAAAAGCGGATGGCAGTAAAGAATGGGACCAAACAATTGGAGGCAAAAGTTATGATTGGTTAGTCTCCCTCCAACAAACCCGGGATGGGGGGTATATTTTGGGAGGACATTCTATTTCCGGCATTGGCTCCAATAAAACTGAAGCTTCCAGGGGGAGCACCGATTATTGGGTGGTAAAACTCAGGGCCAGTGGTACCAAAGAATGGGATCGAACTTTTGGCGGACGTTATGAAGATTTATTAAGCTCGGTGCAGCAGACCAGTGACGGCGGCTATATTCTAGGGGGGACTTCTTTATCGGGCATCAGCGGCGATAAAACGCAAGCCCGGATAGGCAGCACCGATTACTGGGTAGTAAAGCTGCAAGCCGATGGTACTAAAATTTGGGATAAAACTATTGGCGGTACGGATGAGGACTACTTAGCTTCCTTACAACTCACAAGCGATGGCGGCTATATTCTGGGTGGTTATTCCTGGTCGGGTATCAGCGGCGATAAAACCCAGCCTTCTAAAGGTAGTCATGATTACTGGTTGGTAAAACTGCAAGCCGATGGCAGTAAAGATTGGGATAAAACCATTGGGGGAAGTGAAAGCGATGTTTTAACGACGCTGCAGCAGACCAGTGACGGCGGTTATATTCTGGGGGGTAATTCTTATTCCAATATATCCGGCGACAAATCACAGGCTCCCAGAGGGGCAGCGGACTACGACTATTGGGTAGTAAAGCTCAAAGCCGACGGCTCAAAAGCCTGGGACAAAACCCTGGGCAGTAATAACAACGATGTATTAGTCTCGGTGCAAGAAACCAGCGACGGCGAGTATATTTTAGCTGGTAATTCTGATTCCGGAGTGATGGGAGATAAGTCCGAATCCAGTAGAGGCGGAACCGACTATTGGATCGTAAAGATTAAAGAAGAAACCATCCTGAAGGCCGTCTGGACCAATCGCTTTGGTGGCGCGGGCAACGATAACTTTACCGTTGCCATTAGAACTTCCGACGGCGGTTATCTCTCCGGCGGCTATACTAACTCCGGCAATAGCGGCGATAAAACCCAGAACAGCGAAGGTAAAAACGACTACTGGATCGTGAAAAGCGATAAGAATGGCCAGAAACTCTGGGATAAACGCTACGGTGGCGCCGGCGAAGATTACCTCAACCGGATTATTCAAACCCCGGATGGGGGCTATCTCTTAGGCGGTTCCTCGCTTTCCGGAAAAAGTGGCGATAAAACTCAGGATAGCCAGGGAGAACGGGATTATTGGGTCGTGAAAATAGATAAGCAAGGCAACCAGCAATGGGATAAAACTTATGGAGGCAATGGCTCGGATGAGCTCCGGAAAATCGTTCCTTTAGCCTCCGGCGAATACGTGCTGGGCGGTTACAGTAACTCCTCCGCCAGCGGCGATAAAAGCCAGGACAGCCAGGGCGGCAACGACTATTGGCTGGTGAAAATAAAGGCCGATGGTACCAAGCTCTGGGATAAACGCTACGGCGGTACCCGGGAAGATTTGCTGGGTAGTTTTATCCAAACTTTAGGCGGTGGCTTTTTTCTGGCGGGTAGTTCAGAGTCGGGCCAGAACGGCGATAAAACCCAGGCGAGCCGCGGGGGCAGTGATTTTTGGGTCGTCCAAACGGATAAAGATGGTAATCTACTCTGGGATAAAAGCTACGGCGGCAGCGGTCAGGACGAATTGTATTCGGTGGGCCGCACCAAAGGAGATAACTTGTTTTTAGCGGGTACCAGCAGTTCCGGCGCCAACGGCGACAAGAGCCAGGCCAGCCAGGGCGGAAAAGATTATTGGATGATTAAACTAGATGAGCACGGTATCAAACAATGGGATAGAACCTTTGGCGGCAGCGAGGAGGATGAACTCCGCGCCAGCACTTTCACCAACGAAGGCCACTACGTACTGGCGGGTCACTCTAACTCGGGTGCGGGCGGCGATAAAAGCCAGGCCAGCCAGGGCAGTAGTGACTACTGGATAGTACAAGTAAATGAAAAGGGCGATAAAGTAGTAGACCAGCGCTACGGCGGCAGCGGCGAAGAAGAGCTGCGCAGCGTTTTTCAAACCAGTGATGGCGGTTTGCTCTTAGCCGGCCGTTCCAGCTCGGGCGTGAGTGGCGATAGAAGCCAGCCCAGCCAGGGCGGCACCGACTATTGGCTGCTCAAAATAAGCCCCGAAATGGCGGCCCCGGTTGCGGCCCGCAAGGCTATTCCTTTAGAAAAACCAGGCGTGAAAGGGGAACAAGTAAGCTTTAGCGCTTTCCCCAACCCCTTCACCGACCAGGCCACTATCCAGTTTACCTTAGCCGAAACCCAGGCTGCCACCGTGAAAGCCTACGACAGTCAGGGTCGGGTAGTGGCTACTTTGTTTCAAGGCCAGGCTCAAGCGAACCAGGCTTACCAGGTAGAATGGAAAGCCAGCCATAAAGTAACGGGAATGTACTTGCTGCAACTGCAAACGCCCACCAAGCGCCAGCAATACAAAGTGTTGCTGACCCGGTAAACACTCGTAATCAATCCACAAAAGCCGGCCAGGATTTGTTCTGGCCGGCTTTGTTTTTATTATGTCCCTACTGCCAATCTATTTGTAACTGCTAACCTGTTAAAGAAGCCTGTCCTCCTAACTACTTGCTAAATATACGTACTCTACATCCTGCATAGAAATCTCTCCCGTTTTAAAATCTCTAAAAATATTAGCTAAAAACCTGGTATCAGAGTATAAAACATATAAATGCTAATTATTTTAGTGCAAAACTTTGAAATGTGGAAAAAAAGATGATTTTTACCAAATATTTTAGTAATTAATAGCCGTATACAAGTAGCTAACGAGGTTGTTGTGCAATGAAAACTAAAAAAACTCAGGAAAAGCCTCCCGTAAATTGGAGAGAAAAAATAATAACTGGTATGAAAGCCATTGCGTTCTTAAGCGCATTATTTGAACTTGTAAAAGAAATATTCAAATTTTTAAAAGATATAGGGGTGTTTAACAACGTGCCGTAAAAGTATTACTCTGGCAAGAACATTATCAGACAGTTATTTGAGTTATAAATTTCAATAATAACAGGTCTATTTAGCTGTTTTACTAATTAAATTAGTTGAGTGGTAAATCTTATATATAATAATAAAAAAGTAACCTGCTTAAGCGAAATAATAGGTTTTAAGTTAATGATACTTCTACGGCCATAATTTCTAACGAATACAGAAGCAGGCCTTACTTTTAGAATTTTATTTGCCTTTTCAGGACTTTCACAAAACTTCTGAAAATTTTTCCTTGGAAGGTAGGATGGTTAAGCGCTAAAGAATTTCTGGTTTCGCGAGCACGTCTCGCACAGGAAAACTATATTTTAGGCCATTATAATCACCAACTTGGCATTGGGTGGAGGCCTAAGTTTAAAAACGTGCACCCGTTAAAAATAGAACTTAACGGCTCTACTTGTAACGGGGAAGTATAGTGTCAATTAAAATTATTTTTGGAGAGATGTAGTATTTTGGTGTTTATTGCTCTTTCAGATTTTTTACCGGAAAACATCCAAGATGAGGATTGTAAATGCCAGACATTAGATAGATTTAAACTTTACCGTCTTTTAATAAGCAGCTTTCTTGCTTCGTAGCTAAAAAATCTTTTGAGTGAAAGGAAGCCAAGTATTACAGAAAAACAAAGCTGATAATAGCAGAACAACAGGTTACAATATTTTCAACCGGGCTTAAACCAGCAACAGCCCTTTATCTCGTAAAATCAGCCAGGTAGGGGAAATCAGAAATTGAATAAAAGTAAGGTTGGTCAATGCTGGGAATTGTATTGACAAATCTTTCAAACGAACCGCGTTTGACTGTTCACTATTTACCTGAGTGAGTATTTCTACCAACCATTGCCCGATAACTGGCGTGGTTTTAATCTGAAAATCTTCGGCCTTTTCGTAGAAAGTAAGTACCGCCTGTTCGGTTTTTTTACCTTTTTTCGTGACTTTAATTATTTCTAATTCCGGAATATTTCCCAACCAAAATACGCGTAGATTCTGTTTTTCGCTGTCCGGTTTACCAGAAGTGGCAATGGCTTGTTCAATAAGGTGCGGTAAAATCGTAGTACGGGGTACTTTAAAATCGAACCAAAAAGATAGGGGCTCTTTTAGACCAATGCCGTGCATGTAATTATAAATAGCCTTGGCTAAACCCGCGCCAAATAATTCGTGGTCGCAGCCTTGGGGGTCGTCGTGCCAAAGGTCGTTGTGCGCAAAGTTACCCGCGGGCGGACCAATTTGGCGCACCCCGTACTTTTCGGGATTTTTACCGACCGGGCTGTGCGCCGTCATGGAAAAGCGGTGCCAGAAGCCTGATTGAATAACATTATGCCAAAATAACTGCCGCACTATTTCCAGCGAATCAATGGTTTCCTGGGCTGTTTGCGTTGGAAAACCGTACATGAGGTAGGCATGGACCATAATACCGGCCTGGGTAAAGCCATCGGTTACGCGGGCTACCTGGGCAATGGTAACACCTTTTTCCATCTTCGCCAGTAAACGATCCGAAGCTACTTCTAAACCACCCGAAATCGCAATACACCCCGAGGCTGCCAGCAGCCGGCAAATATCCGGAGTAAAAGTTTTCTCGAACCGAATATTGCCCCACCAGGTAATTTTTACGCCGCGCCGAATTAACTCAACGGCTAAATCCCGGAGGGCCAGGGGAGGAGCAGCTTCATCTACAAAATGAAAACCCGTCTGACCGGTTTGGGCGATAATGGCTTCAATTCGATCCACGAGCAAGGTAGCCGGAGCGGTTTCGTAGCGGGCAATATAATCGAGGGTAACGTCGCAGAACGAACAGCGTTTCCAGTAACAGCCGTGGGCCACCGTTAATTTATTCCAGCGCCCGTCGCTCCATAGCCGGTGCATCGGGTTCATTACCTCAATAACCGATAAATATTTAGCTAACGGTAAATCGGCGTAATCCGGGGTACCCACAGCCGTATGGGGAATGTTCGCATCGGAACAACCGTTGTAATATTTTACCTGGCCGCTTTCCCGCAGAAACGTGCGTTGCAGTAAATCTACCGGTCGGTTACCCTGGCAGTATTCCAGCAGTTTCAGCCAAGGACCTTCGCCATCGTCGAGGGTTACAAAATCAATAAAGTCAAAAAGGCAGGGTTCGTTTAAACTACGTAGTTCGGTATTCGGGTAACCGCCACCCATTAAGGTTTTTACTTCCGGATGTTGTTCTTTAATAAATTTTGCGCAACGCAAGGCACCGTATAAATTACCCGGGAAGGGCACCGTAAAACCAACTACATCGGGTTTTACTTGCGCTAGGTGTTCGGCTAATAGCTCCAGCAACAATTCATCCACCAGGTTAGGTTTTTCGGCTAAAGCGTTTTGCAGCGGTTCGAAAGAAGTAGCCGATAAGGCCAGTTTTTCGGCGTAGCGGCTAAAGCCAAAATGCGGACAAATAGTTTCTTTAATTAAATCGCTGAGGTCTTCGAGATAGAGCGTAGCCAGGTGGCGCGCTTTGTCGTTAATACCCATCGCACCAAAAGCCAGTTCTAAGTCTCCCACCTGGTCGAAACGCGAGGCTTCGGGCAAGAAACCATTATAGCAGATTTGCTGCGCCAACGTGGTATCGGTATTCTGTAAAAAGCGGATGGTAGGCTCAATGGTAGCCAGGTAAAAGCGCTTTAGCCGCACCATGCGCTTGCAATTATCGGAAAGGGATATTTGTTGCTGCTCAATGGCGTTAAATACGCGCGTGAGGCCCGGTCGGGAGAAAAGCTTTAAAACCAATTCAATACCCAAGTCGGCTTGCTTTACGTCATAATTATACTGCTGCAAAAATCCTTTTAAATACGCGGTAGCCGGGTAAGGCGTGTTGAGCTGCGTAAGCGGCGGCGTAATCAGCAGGATTTTAGGTAGGTTCAAATTATTGGCAATTAATTTAAGAGCTAACAACAGCCTGTGGCCAGAAGTTTAGATAAAGCAAAAATTAGGAATTTAAAGGGTATGGCCGTATTATGATTAATAAGGCTAAGCTTTCCGCTTGTGTCAAGTTATAAATTTGACTTTATGTTTCACCACCAGTTATCGCTTTACTTAAACTGGCGGTAGGAAAGAATTAAAAGTTTTTGGCAGGATTTACTAGCTAAGCCTTATCCTTAACAAGCTTGTTGGCAGGTTTGCTCGCAAAGTGGCTGATTTACTTTCTCCATCTGGATAGTGGCGTGGTTAATCTGGTGGTGATGCGCCAGTTCTTCCCGAATTAGGGCAAGCAGTGTTTCAGGAATATTTTCCTGTACTATTAAATGAGCCGTAAGCGCATTTTCGGTGGTACTCATGGCCCAGATATGCAAATCATGTACGTTTTGTACACCCGGAAAGCCCGCTAATAATTGCCGGATAGCCGGTAAATCTACCCCCGTCGGCACGCCATCCAAAGAAAGTTTTAAGGATTCGGTTAGTAAACTCCAGGTGCTCCACAAAATTACCGCAATAATAATTAAGCTGATAAGAGAATCTATCCAGAACCAGTTCGTGTAATAAATAATAATACCGGCTATTACTACTCCCAACGAAACCAGCGCATCGGCAGCCATGTGCAGGTAAGCGCCCTTTACGTTTAAATCTTTGTCTTTATCGCGCAGAAAAAGCAGTGCCGTACCGGCATTAATTAAAATACCTACTCCCGATACCAGAGCAATGTACTGCCCGCCCACGGCTTGCGGTTGCCCAAAACGTTGGAAAGCTTCCCAACCAATGGCCCCTACCGCTACTAAAAGCAGCACCGCATTAAACAACGAAACTAAGGTCGTAGATTTCTTAAAACCATAGGTATAGTCGTCGGTAGCCTTTTTAGTAGCCAGGCGAGTGGCAAGCAAGGCTAGAACCAAGCTGGCAACATCGCTTAGGTTGTGGCCGGCGTCGGTGAGTAAAGCCAGCGAATGAAGCCAGAAACCAGTAGCCGCTTCTAAAATTACAAAAACTACGTTTAAGCCAATACCTATTAAAAAAGCGCGCGTTAGGTTGCGGGGCACACTGTGGCTATGACTATGCGACGCAGAGTGATGATGGTCGTGCGAATGGGAATGCATATTTTAAATAAAGCTGCTCGTAACTATATGAACGGTAAGTAATGCCAAGAAGAGTTAAACCAGAAATAAAATTTATTCAAAAGAACAAACCGGCTAGTTTTCTTCACTTCCACAACAGGCATTAAATAAAAAAATAAAAAAGGTTAATGAAGACTAATAGTTTAAGGTAATTTAAAAAACAATGTATAAAATCCAATCTTTAACCAATGGCGTCGAGAGGAGTACGCGTTGGCTGAATGCTGTTTTTATACTCGCTTACCGATTGACCGGTTATTTTCTTGAACTGATTAGATAAATGCTGCACGCTGCTGTATTGCAACTGGTGAGCAATCTCACTAAGGGTCAACTGACCGTACGTGAGCAATTCTTTTACCCGCTCAATCTTTAACAAGATAAAGTACTTTTCGATGGTAACCGGCTCCAGGCGCGAGAATGCTTTGCTCAAATAAGAATAATCCGCATCTAGCTTCTCGGCTAAGTACACCGACGTAGTAACCGGCTGGTAGGCCGTCTCAAAGTGTTGTAAATAATCAATTAAGGTATTTTTAATCTTTTCTACTAATTGCCGATCCCGGTCTAATAGTAAAGCAAAGCCTTCAGGTTGCAGAGCTGCCTCTATTCGCGACAAATCGGGCGTTCCGGTAACCTCCGCATAACCTAATTGCACGTCGTTTACCTGTAAACCTTGAGCTTGTAATACCCGGGTAACCGTGCTGATACAGCGCGGACACACCATGTTTTTAATATGTAGAGTAGTTGTTTCCACGGGAGTTAATATTTGTAAACTAAATGTACACGTGTATTACTGTAAGTACGCGTGTATTACTGTAACAAGTAGCAAAGCACAAAAAATTCTGAAATTAATGGATTAATAACGGCCC
>Ga0068630_1000087_pt1 | contig 23184 bp, 25 predicted proteins | sample InSIn4gowninarea_FD_77433 | JGI IMG/M metagenome (GOLD analysis project Ga0068630, IMG submission 77433) | Clean room microbial communities from NASA Spacecraft Assembly Facility at Jet Propulsion Laboratory, Pasadena, California, USA -... ... | reverse complement strand
CTCCTTCGTTGCCCGAGAACTAAACACAACCTACGCTGCCTCAACAAACCCTGCGCTCGCCACCATTCCATCCCCGGAATCTATCGACAAGGCCATCAAGCAAGGTTTCATCAAACTGGACTATGAAATCTGCCACGAATCAGTCAACAAGGTCAACGCCGCAAAGTCCAAACGGGTTGCAGCCGAGCTCCTAGCGCCGGCTCTTTCGGGATCTTGCGCGCTGCTGTCTTTCTATGACTCCAGGTCAAAGCTCCTGCGTGTAGCTTGCACCGGCGACTCCCGTGCCGTCCTTGGCCGACGTGGCGCGAGCGGAAAGTGGACTGCTACAGCGTTGAGCGTGGATCAGACGGGTGGCAATGAGGAGGAGGCGGAGAGGATGCGTAAAGAGCATCCAGGCGAGCCGAACGTGGTCATGAATGGGCGTGTTCTCGGTGGACTTGAGCCGACCCGGGCTTTTGGCGACGCGATATACAAGTGGTCCCTTGAAACGCAGGAGAAGATCAAGAAACACTACTTTGGCAGGAGTGCAAGCAGGTTGATGCGGACACCGCCATATGTGACTGCTGAGCCGGTTATCACGACCACGAAGGTCGAACCTGAGAAGGGCGATTTCGTAGTCATGGCAACGGACGGGCTGTGGGAGATGTTGACGAACGAGGAGGTTGTGGGTTTGGTAGCCGAATGGCTGGAGCACCAATCGAAGCTCCCTTCCAAGTCTTTCGCCTCCGCTTCTGGCTCGCCGACATCCCACGCATCATCGATGAGCGAAGGCTGGCTGAAGTCTTGGTTCTCACAGCAGAAGGGCATGACACTGCCGGTGGAGCACCACGAGGGTGAGGACAAGGGAGGACAGCGCGCGCCGATACGACAGCAGCAGTGGGGTGTTACCGCTAAAGAGAGCGAGAGGTTCGTGGTAGAAGACAGCAACGCAGCAACGCATCTTGTGAGGAACGCCTTGGGCGGGAAGGATAGGGATCAGGTTTGTGCGTTGTTGACGCTGCCAAGTCCATACTCGAGGCGGTATCGGTAAGCTCTTCGCATGAGATTTCCTGTGCTTGTCGGATACTAATACACTGGACAGAGATGATTTGACTGTCGAGGTTATCTTCTTCGGCGAGGGCGAGAACACTGGGACGGTTACCCTGAACACAGAAGCGAGCGCATCCGGCGGCGAAGTCAAGGCCAAGCTATGATGTTTTCACTTCCGCTTCTTCATGTTATTTCGGCATAGAGCCAAGATACCCGGGACCGCGCTCTATTCTGCTCGTTGGACGTTTGCCCGGTACATCCGTTGTCGTTACATCGTTCAGTGTGGCCCCATATTTTGGCCGTCTTACCTGCATGGTTGGCGTCAGGGGTGCTGCTAGAAGATAGCTGAGTCATAGATTTACTCTGTTTCCATCCGCAGCCGTCATGGCAGTTCTCACAAGCGCATGCAGCCGGATGACGGCGCAGGCTAATCTTCTACGGTGACAAGCGGTGTGGGTCGCGGGAAGCCAGTGGAGAGATAAGCTTCGACACAAAAGTTTCCCCTGGTCCTCTCGTTCTTTCTTGCTGTTTCGTCCTTTTTCTCACAAGTCTTCACAACCAGCTAACAAACGCAAGTAACAAGTAACAACAGCGGATCAGCGTTACGACAGTAGATTTATAACAACACGAAAACACATCCGGCCTAGTGAGAGAGTAGTAACTTATAACATCTCCGCCTTACATCCATGGTCCATCCATCTGTATCCCAAAATGGACTTGGCGGTTCAGGAAACGAAAATCCCAGCTTTCCTCTCTTGTGGCTACATGGAACTGTTCAATCTACGGAACGGTCGCAAAGTTAGAGATCACGAAAGAGGAAGCGGAAAGACAAACGGGGAACGGCAGGCTTCGATCCCATCAAGACCTTCAAGTGTCACTCACTGTTTGCAAGGATGGCAATCATGTATGCGATCCAGGAAGGCAAAGTCACTCCGGAACAGCTGGGACCCGAGCGCCTAGGGACGGTATGGAAGAAGTTTCGGACAGCAGCAGAGGCTATCGTGCAACGGCACATTAGTGTCGAGCAAACCCTAGAAGACGCACGTGTTCTGTACATAGAGCAGGAGAAAGAATTCTAAGAGATTATCAATAATCAGCAGTACCAGATTGAAGCTTACCAAGAGAGATACCATGCTCTACTGGACTGGATCCTAGAGCAGAAAGGCAGCATGCCGGCTCGTTTTGTCGAGGACATCCTAGAAAAGGTTCCTAAGAAGGCCTAAGGCAGATATGCTCAGGCATTAAAGTAACGGGTGAGTCCAACTACCGACGACACGGAGTCTAACTGGGAGTATTGGAACACCGAAGAAGAGATAGAGAGCGCAAGACACGCGTCACACGAGTAGCCAATGACGGCAGCCTACTGGAAATGGCATGCGCCATATCATAGAGGTCTGAAGTTGCAAGGTATATCACGAGGAGGTAGCAAGTACCTGTATCCCGCATTCACATGAGCCAACATACCAAATCTGGGATTTTTAAGCTAGAATCAACTATTCCTTTGAAATAGTTGGACTGTCGAAATGTCTTCACTTAATAAGCCTTGGTCTACTTTTCCTTATGTGACAGAAAATGCTGCTTGTTTCCCGTGTTCAATGGATGCATCTTATAAGCACACTCAAGACGCCACGATGGAGGACATGGGCATTCAAGTTCGGAGAGCCTCCACCAAGAGCGCCAGTCCTGTACGAAGTCAGGCTCCCTCAGCAGCCCCGTTACATGTATGTGGTATGGCGGAAAGATGACCGAGGAGGCTAAAGAGACAGCGGAGGCCAGATTACAGGAACTTGACACTCAAGATTTTACTGAACCTCATGAACCCTTTCGGGTAGGCAGGGCGAGAGCGTCTGGCGAATAGTGTCCCCGTAATCATTAAGCAGGGCTGACAACGACGCAGGTTCGTCATTTCGAAGTGCATTTCGCCGGTCGGCCTGGATGGGCAACAATTGCAAATGTGTCGTCCGCTCTGGCTCCGCCCATACCGGAGGAGAGCTATACACCACTTACGGCCTCGTCACCTCCCCCCACCCGTGTCATGGTACCCTTCTCTCGGGAGTCCTCGCCCGCCCTCTTACCACCTCCTCTCCTCTCGAGTACAGCCTGTTCCCGGGCGAGGTCTCCAACACCGGAGACACTCCTCCTCTCTCCCGCTCACCCACTCCTGAGCCGGCCGTCCTCCGGGCTCGTATAATATATTTTAGACCGCGGGGCAAGAAGCGGAAAATTGCTGGAGTCACAGGCTCCCCCTCGGCGGCGAAGAAGAACAAAAGAAGGAAGAAGCAGAAGAAGTATCCGGAGGAGCCGGCCGAGAGAGCCGCGCCGAAAAAGGTAGTGGGGACGCCTAATCGCCTCGAGGATGGAAGACGACTATGAGACTAAGAAACTCAGACATGTCAGGACAATCTATCGAGTCGACAACTGCAAGAAGCCACGTGTCTCGTTAAATAAAATCACGTCAGGCAATCGAGAATATCACCAATGCCACATCGTCACCCACTAAGAGCATTAAAGTCCGCGAGAAGAGGATCAGACAGTTCACTGATGCGCTAGTCGAGCGCTACAAGGCCACGCCAGAGGTACTCCAGCCCGAGCAGACAAGGAGAGCGCTTGTGGAGTTTGGTTGTTCGCAAGATCCAGGTGACCGGCTATTACAACACCTCAGCCGCGACAACCCGAATTACCTGTTCAACTTGACGCGCGCGATCAACATAGTGATTCTTAAGGCGGCGGTAACGGACCATGGCGATCCTTCTCCGAAATGCTAGATCTGGTCAAAGTGGTGACAGGTGAGATAGATGAGACGCGCCATGTCCGGCCGGGGCTATGATTTGTTCATGGTCGTCGGGTCCCTTCCCATATGCGGCGCAACGATGTCAATATTCTTAGCCAGTTCGAAGCGCACAAACTGCAGATTGGTGTCTCCTCAAACAATGTCGCTATCAACCGGCAGATAGCGGCTGCTAGGACCTCGATCCTCTGAATACAGTGTCTGCAATTCACAACTTGCATAGAAGCATTGACTGAATCTCACAGCGAACGAAGCATCAACAGCCCCACGACCACTGACATGCCGGCCAACTTCCTCAGCCTCCCCAGCGAACTCCGCGACAAAATATATGAGCAGTTCGTAGCGCACCAACTAGAATCAAGCAGGTCTTCTTCCTGACTGTCAAGAAAGACAGCTCCTTTGTAACTGCTTGTCGGCTTCTGGACGGATGATTGATGCAACTTAGAAATGGCAAATCGAGAAAGAGTTCTAGATTATGAGAATACTTAGTATAGGTGAAGCGTATCCCACTGCGGACTGCCACAGGTCGCCCTGCCATACATCCATCCATCGACAAAGCAAAGCCCAACAAACGTCAAACAGTCCTTCCCGTTCCTCGACCCTCGTCGTAGAACTGCAAGTGACTCGCAACCAGCCAGGGCATACACCTCGTCGGAGGGCTGCATGTCGCGCGGACCCATGCCTGAAACTCCTTGAGTTGTCACGAAGAACTTCGCCATTTTGACACATAACGATAGTTCCCTGTAGTTAAAGTCCCCTCGACTCCCATTGCCCGCCTTTCTGTCAGGATTCAGATCATGATGGCGGCCCGTGCTTTTCCATTGTCTCCACCACAACCTGATTTTGTCTACTCTGCGTTCATTGAGTGACATGATCCTTTTATGAAGCCAATGTATCTCGAGGTTTCTGTCCATGAATATTGTCCTCCAGAATGCGCTGTCGTCCGCAGATTGTAGGTGGTTGCGATACAATTCTTGCCAGTCCTCGACTAATTTGAGGATCATGCTAGAGCTATCTCCAGAATTGAAGGCATCAAGAGGTATGAGGCCACCACATGCCTGTACTGTGCCGATGCGTATTGCCTTGACCTCGAGGTCTGCGTCCTTTAAGTCCGACCACTCTCCGGTTTCTCCAACGAATACAAACTCCACATTTGCAGATGCGTTGTAGAGTTTCCAGTGATTCCAATCACCATTGTCTTCTTAGAACTCAACAGAGAGATCCAATGCCCATGATGGAAGCCCTGAAACCTGGCTGTGTCGCTGGCGTCTGGCGAAACTCATTCTAGTCAAATCCCCACTACTGCTGAAAATCAGTTTGGAACATTTGGTGAATAACTCCGCGGTTGTCCAGCCGGAGCTGTTGCTGTCTTCCTTTTGCCACTCAGGAGGCAGGAATCCAAGTATTCCGAACCAACGGTCTCTGATTTCCGTCGCTTGCCGTCCCAGGATGGACTGAACAACATCTGCCAGTGGGACCGTGACTTCTTCTGGCTGGAGCGACCGCTGGCGTTCATATGTCAGGCTCCTTCGTTGCTCAATAACTGAACGTGCTTGGGCGTAGTGACGACCTTCATAGGAGTCCCTGTATTCCGTCCGAATAACATACCCGAACCATTTACAGCAGCTTTGGCTATTATGGTGCAACATGGCATAAACTCCGTTCAGTAGCCGTGACAATCTGAACGAATAGGGAGGAGCGTGGACGATTGGATCGATATGAGGCAGTACAGCCTCTTGCAACGTCCACACTCTTGTCCACCACTTGCGTGTAAGTAGCCAATGGATGCAGTCCATCACGGTAAACCAGCAAGTGTTTAATCCATCACGACGGCGTCCGCCCTCTTCGTCGATGAAAAAGAACACGGGATATTCGTAAAGATGCTCTCCGTCACCCGTACCTGCCATCTTATCCAGAACCTTGAGTGTCTCCTGAAAGATGTCGTCCACACAGCGTTGATAAAAGTCATGATACTCCTGTCGACTCAAAGGCTTGAATCCCTCTTCCTTCAAGAAGTATCCAAGATCTTGGGCGGACTCCCGTGCAACTTCCTCCCACATCTTCGGTGTAAATTGGCGTGCAATATCGTAGCCTTCGTCGTGGGCGATTTCCCATTGCCAAGAATTAGTCCCGGTGGTGCAAAAGGGGCCAAAGTAGACATGCGTCTCCTTTGCCTGTTGATAGATTTTTGACATCAACACAATTTGATGACTCTTCTCCTTATCATTCTGCTGATCGATGCAAATCGCATCTGCCCAAATGCATCGATCTGCCGTTGGAAGTCGCAGACAATGGAGGAAACCAAACAAATTTGCCGTGGCATTGAAGGTAATTCCATTGACGGTTATTGATTTAGTGTCGTTCGGATCCCCCCAGACATATGACAGGGTTTCGTAGTATGGACTATCGTCCAAGGATGCCACCTCCAAGCTGCAGATTATAGGCATGTCGTCGGATCCCTTATGCAGGTTGAGAATCCTAATGCAGGATCGAGTAATATCCAGCGGAGTATTGAGCCATGGATCTCTATTGCGCAAGGCTGTACCACGCCTCCCCCTGGCTGCGCCTGTAGAATCCATGTCGTGCTGTGTGAAGGGAAACGAGACCGGAAAAAGCGTGGGAGAAGTAGGTTCAAAGAAACTAGCCCAGGTTTTGTGATATCTTGCTGTTGTGGCAATTGTATAAGGAAATCGACAGGCGAAATAGTGCGGGAGGAGCCTTGCTTTTGTAGTGACCCGGGATTGTTGATGGACTCAGGTCGGGCTTGAGCTCGACATCGTCGGCGCTTAGGACGAGCTGCAAGCCGCCTGCGGCAGTCAAGGGGAGGGCAAGATCGGCTACATGTTTGGCTGCATGCTTTTTCCTCAAAATCAGGGCATTTTGAACCCTCGTCATTTATGCATTAGACTTTTCTCCTCCCCCGTGAAGGGCGGGCGATCACGAATCGAGATAGGCGAGGCTGAAGTCCGCACCTGCCTGGCGTGATTTAATCTTTAGATTGACAAGGAAGAAGAGCACACCATGTCACCTTCGAGCTCGCTCAAGCTTTCTGGACATCAGTCATCCCAAAACTGAAGCCAAATGGTTGAACGGATACAAACCGCTTTTTATCCACCCTGCTTTAATGTTTCGAGGAGTGAGCGCCTTTTTCCGTGCAGGGCTGAAGAGAGACGTGAAATGTCCCTTGCCGACTGTAATTTGCACCTCTTCGATACAGTTGTTCAATCTGTTCGCGATGCGCTGCCTTCAGTGGGCCAAACATTCTGATATCACAGGGCTGGAGCTTATGGGAAGGGTGAGAGGGGATACGGCACAGAATAATGTTGTTTTCAGAGCAATACTCTAAGATTTCGAGCCACTCGTGCGTCCCGGAGCCGTCACAGATCAGAATCCGTGATTTCTGATGCGCCCGTGCTTTGGTTTGGGGATCAAACACCCGTTTGAGCCAGTCCGAGCTGATCTTGGAGTCGGTGTATCCAGATTCGGAGCACGCGTAATGCCATCCAGGGGTGGGATACGTGGTCCAGTTGCTTCGATGGGTTGCAGCTGGCGCTCCTGAGGGATGATATGATGGCCCAAGGGAAGTCTCATCCTGGGTCTTGTGACCATGATCGCTACAAGGGACAACGAAAGCGAAGTATCTACTAAACTTTCTGAATGTATACTAGTGGCACATGCGCAAGCCTGAACAGGTGTCATGTCACGGACAGCCAAACACAAGGAGAGCGAACGGAGTGATGGCGATGAAACTCTCATGTCATATAATGCATGTAATCGTCTCCCATCTCCGCATTCAGCCTCTACTTTTGGCTCTCCCATGCAGGAACCCCTTCCCATGATAACTATGTACCGCATTTCGTACCCTCACGAGGTCGCGGCGTTCTCAATCGATGATACTGTGATGCCATGTCCGTAACCCATGCACGCCAGCGCTTGGTCGATGCTTCCCAATGCAACCCGGATCCAAGTCTCCTTTATGCGCCTTGCTATGCCATGCCAGTTCCCTTCCCTTCTTCCTAAACTCCATGCAAATGCGTTCTCGCGCCTGACTAAGCCGCGGTCCGCTGCCGCTTGACAACAGGCTCCAACATCGGGCTCTCGGAGCCGTCTCCCTTGACGAAGCCATTCTCGCGCGCGAGCCAGAGCACGGTGCGCGTGTCGAACTGATCGATGAAGGCTTCGTCCAGCTTGCGTGCTTTGACGCCCGCGTAGACGTGGTATTCGGCGAAGATGTTCTCGAAGGTCTCGCCGATGGTCTTGCGGAAGGAGGCGACGACGCAGCCGGTGCGGTGCTGTGGGGTTTTTTTAGAGGGCTGATGCATTGAGGGGAGGTGGGATGCGAGATGGGCTAGATAGGGGCAGGTCACGTGCTTACCTTGCCTTTGTTGCAGTGAATGAGCAGCGGATGGTTTGATGTGTCGAGAACAATGTTCAGGACCCGAGTCATGTCGCACTGCGAGACGCGGACGGTTTCTTTGTTGGCTGGGAGAAGAACCGTCACGTGCTGGATACCGCGTTGCTTGACGAACTCGACATTGGCCTCGGGATACGGGGTATCAACCAGAGTCCTGGAGATGTTAGCTTGCTCTTCTTGAACGAGAATCAATGCATTCCAGAGCCCAAGTGGTACAATCATAGCGTGGTTCTAGCCTGCGCTCGCATCGAGTTCGGAAAGGGCCACTTACAGGATGGTCTTCAGCTTGAGAGTTCCCAAAAAGTCCAAGTTCTCCGGGTTCGGGAAGCTGCTGCGGTAAATGTTGCCTGCGACCACTGCGCCGAAGTTCGGAGGAGGGACGAGAGATTGTAAGCGGTCAGGCCCTGGACCAGCGATGTACTTTCGGGGGGAGGTGGGTGCCTCGACAGCTGCTTTTAGGAGTCAGGCGACGCGTTCGCGCGTGTCTAGAAGAGGTCGCGAGGTACCTGCTTCCCCATTTCCAGCGCCAACAACCTCTCCATCATCCGGAACAGTCTCCGCCATGGTCACGATGGTAATCGACAAGTTCGGAGCGGTGCGCTGCAGAAGCTGGTCCTGGACGTATTTGATGAAACTTCTGGAGAATTGCCAGGTCGTGCCGGTGGTGTTGAGAGCCATGTTTGCCATTTGCACCTGGTCTGAGCAGAGCCGAGACTCGCTTGGTGTAGATTCACAAGCTGCACGGTGACGCTGATTCGAGGTGAACTATGCGTTGCCTGGGATACGGTCTATATTCAGATGGAGAGCAAGCCGGTGTGAATCCTTGGCCAGAAGCGATGTGTTGAAAGAGGTGCCCCTGCACGGCAGAGGAGTGATTCTGCGCGCGAAGAAGTCAGTGACGCCTGCACGAGAGCTGCCTTTCACGCTGCAGCTTAATAGGTGATTGAACCTGCCTTTATGATCACAGAATCACGGACGGCGACATTTTGAGTTTTGACTGTGGGAGGTCGAGTTTGGGTTCATGGTCGACCGGGGAGCGGGTGCGTATTTGAGCGAGGAAGGAGCGCTCAGACAGACTCAAAAGTGTGGGGGAGCCACAAAGTGCGGTAGGAGCACGAGAGCAATTTCGAAGTTCTGCGGGCGAGATTGAGTTTCTGTGGGTTGAGGAGGCGGAAACACGGTTCACGATGGAGCTTTACTCGGTGTGTTCGGCACGCGAGTACACTTCTGGAGGACGACTTTCAATCGGACAATCGTTGATCCCTGCTTCGTCCCTGCCGATGGGGAACGAGGCACGCGAGGTGTTTCTTGTGCCTTCTGGCGTCCAAGTCCTTCTCTTCTAGACGTCAGAGTTCCAGGCACTTTTCTTGTGCTGTCGCTCGAGCTGGTACGCCGAGTCTTCCCCAGCTTATGCAGGCCTCACTGTGCGGCACCCTGCTGGCGGAAGCGGATATAACGGCGGTAGGATTTCCGTAGTTCCGAAAGGCTCGAGTGGTCGTGGTGCCCAACGGCGCCCCTCACGCGAGCAGACGAAACATAGGGATCGAGTCTGTGAGCATCGTGCTTTCCAGCTCTGGGGAGCCTTCCTAGGCAGTCGTGTGCTCCCTTTCCCTTACGCGCGTTTTTCGAAGTCGTTAGTTTTCTCTTGGCCCACGGCAGCTCTACCCGGAGCGGCATTTTGTTCTTCCTTCTTCTCATCCCTGAGCCGCCTGACGAACGCCAAGAAAGCGCCCGTCGAGCAGCTCGCTGTGACACGTGAAAGCCCCTCCGCTCTCTGTTGATCTCCCATTCAGCTCCTCCTGCCGTCTTCAATTCCTCAAACTCCCCACTTGAAGCTCACTTGTTTGCGCGATTGCCCTCTCTCCACAACACACACACCATGGAGATCGCACGTCCAGCCTCCCAAACACACCTATCACGCTCCCGCTCCCGCTCGCGCCGCTCCCACCCAAACCTCCACCACCTCTCCCTCGCGCCCCTAAGCTCCACCTACATCGCCTCCGACACCCACGACGACTACACCGACCGCGTCCCGCGCAGCTCCTATATCCAATCCGCCACCGCACCCACTACGCCCGGCATCCTCTCGCGCTCAACCTCGCCAACCCACTCCCGCCGCCGCGGCCGCCAAACCGAGAACCCGCACTACCAGCACGAGAGCTACTTCCTGACAACCCATCCGCACCACAATGCAGGCATCACAAAAGCCAAGTCCTCCTCCGCGCTACTAGCGACGCATCCCTCCCGCCTCACCACCCCGGCCACCGCCAACACCACGGGAAAGACAGCGCTATCCCCATACGCCCGCGCCAAAGCGACAAAAACGACTGAGCCGGCCGAAGACTCCTGGCTGCACCGGGCCGGCCTCGCGATCGCGACATCCACGCGCGAAGACAAGGGCCAGTCGTGGCTCGTGCGGCGCGCGAGCTCCACCAGCTCACTGCCCGGTATCGACGACGCCGCGGACAGCTACACCGAGCCTCATGCGAACCACAACGGGGCGCTCGGCCTCGCGGACGATGAACTCAGCCCCCAGACGCCGCGCTACAGCCGCCCGGGCAGCAGCTTCGCGACGCCGGGCGCGAGCAGGCGCGGGAGTCGGCGGGGAAGCAGGAGGGGCAGCAGGATCGAGCTCATGACGCCTGTGGGGGGGACGAAGACGCCCGGCTCTGCGGAGAAGGATACGGGATTCTTTGAAACCGACACCGCTGCGGCCGTCGAGCCTGATTTCGTGGGGCTCTCCGGCGAGGACGCGGCGGACTCAGTGGCCGACGAGGAAGTCGTCGCGCGGCTAGCGCGCGAGGCTGGTTTCGGGCTCGGCGGATGGGTGGATCGGCTTATTGGGTGGAGTGTTTTTCGCGTGCAGGAGGAGGGGGAGGAGGGGGATAGTGAGACGGAGACGGAGGTGGGCGTGCAGAGGAATGTGTTGGAGAGTGAGGAGGAGCTGAGGAGGAGGCTGGAGGAGGAGAGGGAGAAGAGGAGGGAGGAACGAGAGAGGATGGTGGCGGCGTCGAGGGAAGCGGTCAAGGAAACGACGGCGCTGCCGGAGGGGGCGGAGGAGGGGGGATGGCAGGATGCGGCGTGGTTGTTGAGTGTGGCTAGTAAGGTGCTGCTTTAGGCGTTTATCGGGATGAATGTTATAGACGGGCAAGGTTCATGGAATTCGGTGGTCATTGTCAGGAACGCGTAAAAGGACATGCATCTTGCACTTTGTCCCCTTTACTCCGACTATACACCACTCGCATACACATCAACTCCCCTATCCCTCAACAACCTCAACACATCCCCCACCAAATACAAGCTCCCCGCCACAACCATATGGCCCTCCCCCGCCATCGCACCCGCCGCCCTTAACGCCCCCGACACATCCCCTCCACACTCTCTCCCTTCCCCCAACCTCACCATCCCCCTTGCCGCGTTCAGCAGCTCCCCCGCCCCCATAGCCCGTACCCACGGCATCCCCTCCACAGGCCCAAACTCCACGGCAACAACACTATCCCCGTCGCGCAGCAGCGGGCCCAGGATCGCCGCGCAGTCCTTCCCAGCCGACATGGCGAGAACGTAGGTCACGTGACCGGTACCGGTGGGGCGGAGGTGCGTGTTGACGTGGGTGCCCAGTACGGCTGCTGAGTCTGCGTTGTGGGCGCCGTCGAGGAGGATGGGGGATGTGCGGGAGATGAGGGGCGCGAGGCTGAGAAGTTGGAGACGGCCGGGGAGGTGGGTGCGCAGGGCGGCGGGGAGGAGGGAGGCTGGTGGGGGTGGTGAGGGGAGGCTGTGCAGGGTTTGGAGGGCGAGGGATGTGGCGGCGAGAGCGAGAGATAGGTTGGTCCTCTGGTGCGGTTGCTTGGGGGGGGCCTGGACGAGGCTGGAGTTTGATTGTGGGAGTGGTGGAAGACTGTCGATGAAGGTAAGAGGGCCGGCCGCGACACTCTCCGCTGTCTTTCGGATGGTGCGGAGAGCTTCTTCGTCGTTGGTGGCGTCGACGAAGCACGGAACGCCGGGTTTGAGTATCCCTGCCTTCTCTCCTGCGATCTTGGCAAGAGTATCACCCAAGAAGGCCTGATGGTCCAGTCCGATTTTTGAGATGACGGTCACCAATGGCTTCTCGAGTACGTTTGTAGCATCGAGCCGGCCACCCATGCCAGTCTCTACAACTGCGATCTCGACCTTTTCCTTGGCAAAGACCTCAAAGGCCGTGGCAGTCAGGAGCTCAAACTCCGAGGCTCTGATGTCCTCCTTTTTACTGAGCGAAACGAAGCCGCCGTGAACATGTCGGAAAAGCGACTCGCTGACAGGCCGCTCGTTGATCGTGATACAGTCCCACTGGTCGATCAGATGGGGTGATGTGAAACGGCCGCAGCGGACGCCTTGAGCGTGCAGCATCGCGCTGATGGCCGCGCAGATTGAGCCTTTTCCATTGGTGCCGGCAACGTGTACTGCTTTCCATGGCAGTGATGTGTTTTTGAGCAAGCGTGTGATGCGCTCGAGACCCAGCTCTATCATTGCTATCTCGATCTCCTCAACGTTACGCACACGGACTCATGTTTCACGGGGAATTCTTCCTAGCTCTTGGCATCTTTTGAAACAGTAAACGGAGGCTCCTGCGTGTTCAGCGGGCTGGTGCTGGCTGGTGCTGGCTGTTGCTTGGGCCACGGATGCGGTCGAGTCATAGCATGGCAGTTTTGATGTGGTACCTGCAGTAGGAGTTTTGGTGTTTGGCCGCCCGTCGCAGCGGCTGGTTGCGAGCGGTTTCCGCCAGACGATAGCCGGGAGCTAGAGACAATCACTCGGCGTTGATTGGCTGCTTGACTGCTTGGCGGCAGCCCTGTCGCGCGCAGTCTTCACCTTCGGACGGTGCCTCCTGGAAGCCTTACAACCCACCACCGACCGCCCGCCCGCTTCAACTATCAGCTTTTAACTCTCCACTCAGCCATTTCAAGGCGCGTTGTCTTGTCTTCTTCGTTGTTCCCGTTCGTTCTACTTTGCGCATCATTCCGCTTCTTAATCACGTTAACCCGCCGTCGCATTCATGGGTCTCCCGTAAGTTTTCCCGCCGTGTTTGCCTGGGCGCGTGCCTTCGCGCGCAGAGGCCTCCATCGCAACAACCATCAGCCCTATCACCACATGCTTACCCATCATCCCGCCGCTGCAGAGTGTGGCGAGCTCCATCACCAGCCGACTCGACCAAGGCCGCCGATCAAGCCGACCCGACCGCCTCCGCGCGTAGTCCCATCCGAAGACACTCGCCGCGCATCAGGCCGGGTCGCAGCCGCGATGTCCGACAGCGAGCTCGCGCCGAGTACTTCGATAGCTTCCGGTCTGCGGAGCGGATCCGCGAGCCTCACCCAGGCGCCTTCCAGCCTTATGCCGTGGAGGAAGACGCGTCCTCGTCCGAGGGTCCCCGCCGGAACACAAACCTTCCGCCGGTGCCTGAATCCATGAACTACAGCCGCAGCGAGGATGGAGCATCTCGGCCGGCGACCGCAAGCCGACAGGATGATGAGCGCGCCCGCTTCCCGGTCCCACGTGCACTCAACCCCTTTGCCAGGCCGTACTCACGACCGCGCGACAACCCCAGCGCCATGATCCGGCCTCAGCACTCTTCCTCCTACCGACCGCGCGAGCTCCCCGCCTACACGCCCAACTTCGCGCCCGCGCGCCGCCCCTCCCTCCGCGACTCCGACCCCCTACAATACCCCTCCAGTTCTGCTATCTACTCCCCCGGTCCCCTCGAAAACCACCTTGACCCTAGCGGCCACCTCCCAGATTTCCCCCCTCTCCGCCGCATGGGCCGCCGCACCATCGCCGACGGTCCCCTGACATCGAGCTCCCTACGCGAGTCCTGGAGCCCCGCCACCACTGTCAATGGGCTCGGCGACCGCGAGCGCAGCTTCAGCCCGGGCGACGACAACCCCGCCGACAACTGGGACGCCATGCACAGCACCGTAGCGCCGGACCCGATCGAGCCGAGCGCAGACTCGAGCTTCACGTCCGCGGCCGCCAGCGCGTCGTTCTCAGCCACGACGCGGCGCTCGAACAACTCGAGCCGCAGCTCGCGCCGCTCCGGGTCCGGGTCCGCGAGCTCGGCTAGAACGCATATCACGGTTCCCTCGGACGCAGAGAGGTATGCGTGGACGGTGACGCAGGTGTGCGACACCTCTGAAGACGGCGGGTCCGAGACTGAAGCGGATGAGGGCGAGGCTGGGATTTCGCCGCGGTCGCGAAACCCGATGAGGCAGGTGCTCCTGGAAGAGCGGCGCATGCGGCGGAGGTTGGAGGTTGCAGAGCGGGCGGTGCTTGAGCGGCCGCCGCGCAGGGAGCCGGAGAGGTATTCTGCGGGTACGAGGGAGCGGAGCGAGGAGGCTGGGGAGGCGGTGAGGGAGTATTACGGCCACCAGGAGGCTCCTAGTCCACGAGCGCGGCTGCGTGAGCTGGAGCGCCTGCAGGAGAGGAGGCGGGAGTTGGAGGCGGGGGTGCATCAGGTGGCGGAGCTGAGGATACAGCTTGCAGAGCGGACGAGGTTGGAGGAGGAGCGGAGGGCGCTGGAGGATGAAGGTGAAGAGCTGCAGCCGCAACAGCCACTTACACAGTCGTTCGACCCGGAGCTCGAGGAGATGCGGAGTCTGCTCGAGCGGATCGCGCGTAGGGACGATATCCCGGAGGAATGGTGGATGAGCGTCGGTCTCGTGCCTTCGCTGCCGAGGCGCGTGATTGAGAGGCTGGCAAGGGAGAGGCTGTAAGAACGCTCGCAACCGACGATCCAGGACTGGTAAACTGAGTCGGGCTTGGGCGAGTCGGGCTTTGTAGCCGCTTTGCGGGAAGTAGCCCATAGCTCGCTTCAGGTTGCTTATGGAGATCAGCTGGCTGATCTAGGGAACGGAGTGAGGAAGAAGCGGTGACGGTGAATAGGGCACTGTCTTTTACTGATGAGATGTACCTCGTTGACCTTCCGTCCGCGATTGATCTGGCGCTGTAAGACGATGCATCGTAATTCTAGCTCTCGATTTCTGAGTCGTAATTTCTATTCCCGGTTGAGACAGCGCTTGTTTTCATTCAACTGCTTTACAGTACTTTGCAAAAGTGGCTTCCTGCGTACATGATAGGTTTATTTCCTGTCACTTCTGTAGTACCTGGCATGTACGCTAGACTAAATCGTACTTGATCAACGCCACGGATATGAACATTTGAGCAAGCCGCACTGAGCAATGTGTTTTGCGTGAAGATTCGATTCCCCGAGCCCATCTAGCTGTTCGCCGAGCCCCAGGTCTAGACAACACCATACCCCCTAAGCCTACAACCTCACCCGCCCCCCTCCCCAAGCCCAAACATCTCCACCGAATTCCTCCACGCCGCCTCCGCCACAACCTCAACCCCGACGCCCTTAACCCCCGCAACGACCCACGCCACCGCCGCGATACTAGCCGGCTCATTCCGTCCCCTCACTGTCGCGCCCTTACTCCACTTCTCCTTCTTGACCGCCTTCCCCTCCACTACGGGCACGAACCCCTCCAGATACTTCGCCGAGGCATGGGAGGCCCGCATCTCGCACCACGGCCCGTCCGTCTCGATCTGCAGCCGCTCGAGCGGGATCTCACGAACCACGTCGAGGTTCTCGAGAGTCTTGAACGAACAGCCGTTCACGCCGATGTCGAGGCCGAGGGAGATGAGACGCTGCATCTCGGCTAAGGTGCCGGTGAAGGAGTGCACGAGGCCGCGCTTGGGGAGGTGGGGGAGGCGCGGCGTGAGGAGGGCCTCGAAATCTGTGGCTGCGGCGCGGGAGTGCAGGAATAGTGGCAACTGTAGTTCCACAGCCAAATCGAGCTGCGCGGCGAAGTACTTGAGTTGAACGTCTTTGGGGCAGAGGAAGAGGCGGTCGTAGTCGAGGCCGATCTCGCCAAAGGCGACGGCGGGGCTTCCCGGTCCTACAATTTTTCCTGCCGCGGAGCTGGAGAGCGCGAGGTCCTTCAGGGCTGCGAGGAGGGCGCTGGGGCCGCCGGGGTGGGTGTCGAATTGGTGCGCGGAGCAGGGGTGGACGCCTATGGTTGCGTAGCAGAGGCCGGCTATGGAAAAGGAGATGCGTGTGAGCTTTGATTCCCTGTTCGCGCCACGCGTGTGGAGGGGAGGGAGAGGCAAACGGCGGAACGTGCTATGGGGAGGGACATACGAAACTCCCTCGCTATCTGTATAGCGTGCTCGGACTCTTTCAGATCGCTGCCCGTCACCATCATCTTCCTGCAGCCTGCTTCCAGCGCCCGCTGCACGACGTCCGCCAGGTCATCCTCGTGCACCTTCTTGCCGTGGTATTGACCGCGATAGACGGGATCACCGAGGTTGACACCAATCTGTGTGACTTTTTCAGCACCTGTTCAATGCGAGGGGCCGTAACGTCGAGCTCGGAAAGGTGGGTGCGAACCAACATCTACATATCTCAACTGCTTCTTAGCCCCCGGGTCATCAGGGTTATCAACGGCCTCGAGGCCTGCGAGCAGTGGGTTTGAAGGTGTTGATGCTGCGGTGGTGGGCGTCGGTGCGCTCGTTGAAGCGTTGCTGCTTGGGGTTGTGGAGGACATTATGCGTGCTGAAGTGCTGGTCAGTGTTGGATCCATACCTAAGGGTTTGATGCTTACAAGTTGCTATGTGGGCTGCACGAAACGATGGTCTACCAAGACTGTGAGATGTGGAGCGCCGTAGAGCGAACAATATGCTCCGCTGAAGTGTCATGTAAAGTTGAAGCACCGTGACGTTGTCGTCCCTGATGATCATCATTGCAAATGGTCAATGCAGTTCAGTACCTATCACGTATACACCGTATAGTGGACGATAGTTCCAATCTTCTCAGAGAACAAGGGGAACAATCTCCGATCCATTCCCCAACTCCTTGTTCTCATTTCATAATCGCTGGCATCTGCACCGGGGATTATTTCCTGATCGCCCTTTCTGAGCATCTCGGCCTTCTCCCCGGCGCCAGATGCCCCGCGCACCTTCGGGCAACTCTACAACGAGTCTACAGGTACACTGTAAAGCTACAACAATGGAAGGCTCCAAGAGGTCAAAAGCGTGTGGTCTCGCTCCTCTCCCCAGTAACAGCCTACATACCAGACGCCGCCCACCATGACCTCCGCAAAATCTATCTCCGTTGAGGACATTAAGAAACACGCGAGCCCGGAGGACTGTTGGCTAGTAATTGATGGCCGAGTATGGGACTTCACATCCTTTGCGCCTGAACACCCAGGCGGCGCCAACAGTAAGCAATTGACTTCTCGACATGCATCTGGTATCCGCCAGGTCGTATTCTCTCCACTAACACCGTTTACCAGTAATCTACAAACACGCCGGCCGCGACGCAACAGCCTCCTACTCCAGCATTCACGCCCCCAGCCTCGTTACCACCACCCTCCCTCCCTCAAAACTCATCGGCCAGCTCGACACCAAGACCGTGACAGAGGACTGGACCAAGCCTCCCCCCACCGAGACCCCGCAACTTGCGCTCGACGAGAAGCCACCCCTCCACACCCTCCTCAACGCCTACGACTTCGAGGAGGTCGCCTCCCGCACCCTCACCAAGAAAACATGGGCTTTCTACTCCAGCGCCGCAACCGACTGTGTTACGCGGGCCGCCAACGCCGCGACCTTCGACCGGCTGTGGTTCCGGCCACGCGTATTGCGCAATGTACGGGACGTTAGCACCGCGACGCGGATACTGGGCTGTGATGTTGGGCTTCCGCTTTTCGTCTCGCCGGCGGCGTTGGCGCGCCTCGTGCATCCTGATGGCGAGAAAGCGCTCGCCGCTGGCTGTGGTGCTAAAGGGGTCGCGCAGTGTGTTTCGACTAACGCCTCGTTTCCTTTGTCGGACATCGTTGCCAGTGCGCCGGCGGAGCATCCGTTTTTCTTCCAGCTGTATGTCAACAAGGACCGCCCCAAGACTGAGGCAATGCTGCGAGATGTGATTGGCACTGGGCGCATCAAGGCCCTCTTCCTCACCGTCGACGCGCCTGTCGCTGGCAAGCGCGAGGCGGATGAGCGAGTGCGCGCGGACGAGAGCCTCGCTGCCCCGATGAGCGGTGCGAAAGCGACTAACGACAGGAAGGGCGGGGGGCTAGGCCGGATCATGGGCAGCTACATTGACGCGACGTTGAGCTGGGACGATATCCCCTGGCTACGGCGCTGTGTGGGAGATCTCCCGATCGTGCTGAAGGGGATTCAGGGGGCTGCGGACGCGAAGCTGGCCGTGCAGCATGGGATACAGGGGATCGTTGTCAGTAACCATGGCGGGCGAAGTTTGGATACGAGTCCGCCGGCTATCCTCATCCTACTAGAGCTGCAGAAGTGCTGTCCGGAGGTGTTCGAGAAGCTGGAGGTCTATGTCGACGGTGGAATACGCCGTGGGACTGATATCCTCAAAGCGTTATGTTTAGGTGCCACGGCTGTGGGTATTGGGAGACATTTCTTGTATGCGGTGAACTATGGTCAGGAGGGCGTGGAGCACTTCATCGACATCATGAGAGATGAACTCGAGACGTCCATGCGGATGATCGGCATCACGGATTTGAGTCAGGTACATCCGGAGCTGGTGAATACGCTGGAGGTTGACCATTTGGTGCCGACCACGGTGGGACATCCGTATGCGAGGTGGAAGCCTAAGAGCAGACTGTGAGAGGTTACGCGGTTGGGCGTAGTCGAAGAGAGATTCTGAAGGCAGCGTGTGTGATCATTGTTGGACTCACTATTCTTGGATATTCTCGCTTGGCAAAGGACGTCAAAGCAGCACCGTGTGTAGAGTAAATCCGGTATTGAGCTTGAGTTGTGATAATATATCTTGAGACACTAGATTACCCTTTTAGGCAAGACATCTCGACCAACCTCGTCAGGCCGTCCCTTAGTACTAATTCGACTAGTACGAACGCGTATCCCAGCAGTTCTCGAACCGAAGCGCGGGAGCAGATATATGAGAGAAGGCAGCGGTCTCAGTTCCCATGCATCTTCTACACACGTTTAGTCCATACTACGTACGACCATCACTGGCATTCTTGCGCTGGTGTTCTTTATTACTAGCGGACTCCTCCAGATAATCAGCTGCAAAAGCATTGGCCTCACCACGGCGCTCGTGATGCCGGACCCCTCGGATGCCAAAATCAGCCACAAACACGCGACTGTAGAGGGTGAGACGAAAGGTGAGACGAAAGATGAGACCATGGCAGAAGAGCCGCCATCACTCCTGTAAGCCTACCGCTCAAAGGATATACAGCGTTTGCTGACATACTAGGTAGGGACGGCACAGCGGGCACTGAAATTGTCATGTTCTTAGTAGGTTCTGACGAAAAGCGCTACGCCGTTCACAGGGCTCTTCTCTGCTACTACTCACCTTACTTTACGGCGGCATTAAATGGTTCGTTTAAAGAGGCCGACGAAGATGCTCTAAAGCTGGAGAACACGGAAGACGAGGTCTTCGACTACTTTCTACACTGGCTCTATACTCAGACGCTGCCTGAGCCAGACTGCTCCAACAATGAAGGTACCCCCCCTGCCTCAAGTGGTGGGCCTAACGAAGACCACGATCACTGGATGACAGGGCTCTTCATATTTGCTGAGTTCTATAATGTCCCCCAGCTTAGAAAGGAAGTGATCGATCAGTTCTACTTCGAATATGCGTGCAGCGGTATCTCGGCACTACCCGACTATCAGACAATCATCCTAGCTTTTAGTAGCCTCCCGGACACCTCCCCGTTCTGCCGCTTTTTGGTGCGCATCTACGCAGTCAGATGGGACGTTAGCTATGACGAGGATGATGATGAAGCGGTCGACAACCGGGGCCAGCTACCGAAAGAGTTTTTGGGTGACCTGATGGTAGAGGTTGGCAAAGTCCGGAAGGATCAGAAAAAGTTTGGTAAAGCACCAGCTATGCCAGATGTATGCGAGTATCACGAGCACAGTACAATAGAAGAGAAAAGGTCTTGCCGGAGAACGCAGCGAATCGAGAATGCTGGCAAGAAGGCGGCAAAAGAGGCTCGTGCCAGAGAAGAAATGATCGTGGACCGACAGCTTCGGCATGAAGAGCTCGTTTTGCAGGAAAGGCTCAAGAGGAAGAGGACGTAACGCCAGTGTGAGCTTGAAGGAGAAGAAGACTTGGGATTGCGATGAGACTGGGCACTCACTATCTCGGCGCACATTCTCGTCGTGTAGCTGTAGAGGGACAGACGCGCGGTGCGGGATCAAGGGAGGATCATCATTTGTCTCTACTTCGATTCATCGGCTGTATTGACATAGATTCGGTGTGGCAGAACTTATCACGGCACGTCCCGTCGCAATCGCACAGAGGCACAGAATCCTACGCCCCTTGGTCTTCTTATGACTATTCATCTCGGAAGCGTCACTCATGTATATTCACAGCTGCTACCCGTTCCGAATAGGCGACCTATTCGCATGAAGAAGTAAGACTTCTGCTTGGCTGCAGGTGCTGAGACCTGTAGGGCAGTGTGAACGCGTGATTATAGCTTTGCATAGCTTATGAGATCCGCCTTAAAGTACCGCAAGCGGGACGTCTCCAAAGAATGCGTCGAAGCTGTCTTAGGCCCTCAAAGCCAACTATCGCAGTAGACGACCACCGCCGACAGGTGCTCTCTGCCTCCTCACGCATCCCCAGCACAACTAGAAGCGTCGCGGTCTCGTGGCCAATCGTGTCGATGCTGTTCAATACATCAGTAGAAGTACTCGATTGCTCAGGTCACTGACTCACATGAAGGAAGACGGAGCCTTGCCTCCACGGCTGTCTTCCGCGTACGACAGGTGGTTGTGATGGGTTGCGGGGGCGTGACGCGAAGGCTTCGAGATTTGGTCGCCCAGATGGAATTGTCGCGCTGGGTTGTGACAGAAATCGTGGAAGATTGTGAGCAGATATTCATGGATTGGGTGTGTGGAGAAAGTCGCAAGAAGGGAACCACAGAGCTGCAAAGTTGTAGGTGTGTGCTCCTACATTTAATCTCAATCGAACGCGAGGGTGAAGTGAAGTTGACTTCACAAACAGCGAGTGAAACAGACATAGCTGGCAGTTACCACACACCTCTTCGTGCCTTCACCGCTTGTCTTCGTACTCCTCGGAGCCTTCATATCTTCCAGACGGAGTTCTTAAGATACCGCCTACCCTTGAGATTCTTCACCCAATTCTCACATCCAACCCATTATCGGCTGATCACGATCTTGTCTCAAGCTATAACATCCGCACGTTGCAACTCCGTCGACGCAACTAGATCTTGAAGAGCTGCCTGGTCACAACACTCCGCGGTAGCCACCATGGCGAGTGGAACAGATATAGGAGACGCGTCGGAGGCACCTTCCTTCATGTGAGTTCCGCTTACGCACCAGCCGGCGACTAGAGATTTCCTCAGCTGCCTTGTGGAGGATTGACTGTTTAGCCCATTCGTGGTGGAAAAGGTATCTGGCATGATCGCGCGGCTAATGCAGCAAGCAGGATAGGTACCATGAGTAGCGAGCCCTTTACACTGATCGCCGGTTCCGGCTCGGATGAGAAGGCCTATCTCGTCCACAAGGACCTCCTCTGCTGGTACTCGCCTTACTTCAAGAAAGCCCTGGGAGGACCTTTCAAGGAGGCTAATGAGGTCTCTATGAGTCTCGCGGAGACGGAAGTCGAGGTCGTTGGTATCTTTGTAGACTGGCTCTACAGACAGTGCCTTCCGGCGGAGGAAGATCCGCGAATCAAGGCCATCTGCGAAGCCTTGGGCGAACCGACCGAGGATACCCACAGTTTCTGGACCAATCTTCTAACCGGTATTTACCTGTTCGGCGACCGTTATGACGTTCCGGAACTCAGAAAACACGCAATGGACCGGTTCTATCACGTGTATGGGGATCCTGGGTATACCTATTTGCCGGAGTACGATGTCGTTCTCAAAGCGTTCAATAGCCTCCCACGCACATCTGGATTGTGCCAGTTCCTAATCGACATCTATGCCAGACGCTGGCACAAGGACTGCGACGAAGATGAAGTCAGAGCCCGGGCCGAACTGCCAAGGGACTTCTTGGCTGGGCTTATGGAAGAGATGGCCGACATCATAAAGGCACTGACAGACGATGGAGAAGATATGGCAGTTATGCCAGTTATGCCAAAACGATGCAAGTACGAAACATGAGACGGTTTTGGAGGCAGAAGCTTGTCATGATGGCTAAGGAAGGTACGGCTAGCCGTAATGAGCAGTTGTCGGGCACATAGGCTGGTCATGTTTGCACCTTAGTCTTTCCCATTGCTGATGAATAGAATCATCGGCGTCACGAAGGAGAGTCGTGGAACCAAAGACCCAAGACTCAGACTATGCTCAACGCATTTGGCTGAGGAACAAAAGTGCTTCATGTGTCCAAAAAAGCTACCAGAATTAAAGCCATCATTAGGGCCTACACCTTTAGTCCCTCCCCCCCAGTCCCCACACCATCAGTCTTCTCGCCTAGACTCCGCTCGACCTCATTCTCCTTCGCCGCACTCGTCTTCCCCTCATTCCGCTTAACCAACAGGTCCTTCAACCATTTATTCTCCGTCTCGAGCTCTTTGACCCTAGCCTCCAGCGCGCCAACCTTGTCCGTCATCTCCTTGGCCGTCTTCTCCAGCGCCTGCTCCCGCTGCTTCTTCTTGACGCGGAAGCGCGCGCTGGCGGCCGTGTTACGCCTGCGCTTGTCCTCTTCGGCGGCTGCGCGGGCGGCCTCGTCGATGGCGCCGGAGTCGACGGGGGTGCTGGAGAGGGCGTCGAGCTTGCGCTTTTCGCCAGCGTAGGGGACGGGGAAGGGCGAGGTGCTGACGGGAGACGTGGTGGTGGGTGGTGTGGCTGATGGTGCGAGATTGTGGAGGTAGGGAGCTTGGGGGATGTCGAAGTTGGGACCTGGCGCGGTGGGGACCGGGGGAGTAGATAGCAGAACTGGAGGGGTATTGTAGGGGGTCGGAGTCGCGGAG
>Ga0068630_1000086_pt1 | contig 23201 bp, 28 predicted proteins | sample InSIn4gowninarea_FD_77433 | JGI IMG/M metagenome (GOLD analysis project Ga0068630, IMG submission 77433) | Clean room microbial communities from NASA Spacecraft Assembly Facility at Jet Propulsion Laboratory, Pasadena, California, USA -... ... | reverse complement strand
GGAATCATCTTGCCAAAATGAGGTGTAAGGCACATCTAACAAAGCATTGATTTCCTCAAGGTAACTCTACCAATTCATCTTCATTTTATTTATAGCGTATTTCTCCCAATCCTGCATTTCCGTTGCACCAAATCCAACAACATATCTGGAAAAAAGTTCAGCACAACTGTTGTTGCTATAAAAAATAAGTCTAAATATCTATCACCAAATTATCTCAAGGAAGTAGATTCTTCTACCTAATGCAGTCATAATTGAAGATATACATGAATCTTTCATGTACTGTGCTACTAAAGAATTCTTTCATGTACTGTGCTACTAAAGAATTCTTCTACCTAATGCAGTCATAATTCTTCTACCTAATGCAATCATAATTGAAGATATACATGAATCTTTCATGTACTGTGTGTGTTACTAAAGAAGTCATTCCTGATTGTGATGCAAAAATTCCCAAGGTAAGTGTCAAAATTTATCATCCGCTATTTTTTGGTGTTTTATTAGATGGAGGTTATGGTGTTAATATCTTATCAAAAATAGCCATGCATTAGTTGGGCTTGAAAAAGTTACTTTGTCCTACTCCTTCCTTGTCAAAATGGCAGATCAGAGAGGAGTTTGGCCATTACAAATAATTCAAATTGACGGTATTGATTTTCCTATGGTATTTATAGTTTTAAGAAATCAAAGAGATTACACGTGCATATTTGATGTTGCATGCACACTGACTCCATGGTTGAGATATGGCAAAATTAAATAGGATTAGGGAATGGATACAATCACTATCCAAAAAACGAAACACAAACTCAAGGTTTGTGTTGAAGCACATGCTTCAATATCTAAACGTTGTCCGCCTGCACCAAAATTTAAAGAAGATGTTGGTAGCATCCCCTTTTACAAATTGGAACAATCTATTCCATGTGTTTATGGTGGATATGCTTTAGATATTGCTATTGGTGGTAGTGCTTTAATACAACAAGATGATAATGGTTGGTATCAGCCTAAGCAAAGTAGAAAGAAACTATTCAACCATAGAAAGAGAGGCATGGTTTATTCTACCAAGAAATTTTGCCACTACTTTATTAGGAAATTCCTTTGTTTTCCATGTGGATTATTAGTCTTTACTATAATAAATAAGACTAACCTTACTGGCGCAAGATGGACATTGTAATTGTAAGAAGATGGATGTTATCTTGTTGTAGGAATTTAACTTCAAGATTGTGTATACACCATGATCACAACATGCCGTTTTTAGATTTCTATCCCAGATAGATTCCAAAGAGAATCTATCTAGAGTTCCTAATCAATTGCTAGATCATGAATTATTTACAGTCTCAATTGAAAATATTAGATTGGTATGATAAAATGTTAAAAATTCATGTGATGATGTTTGTACCTGCTAAAATAGATCCCTTCTCTATAGCATAACCACTCTTTTTAGACACAATTATAACCACCCAAATTCCCAAAGATGTTATTGGCATCAGAATATCTCTTGTCCAAGAAGAAAATTCATGCAAGATGATAAGCATGTTTATCCAACAACAAGTGAAATTTGAGGGACAGGTTGCCACTCTATAGCAACAAGAGTTATTAGAGATTAAGATGAAGAATGCCTAGCTAGAACAGAGGTTTAAGAAACAAGAGGAGAGAAATCATGAAGAAATAATTGCCAAATTGTAGAACGATATGCAACAATCAACAATAGAAAGAGCAGAGAAATCATGAAGAAATTGTAGAATGATATGCAACAATCAACAACCAATAAGACAAAAATGGGCCTAGGAAATGAATGCTCTCAAAAATGAAAATTTTTAGCTATAAATAGTAAGTTATATAAATGAGGATCGATTAGCTAAGCAAGCAACGATACAAAATTATACAATAGCCAAGATTGAGAACGATGTAGCAACCAACACCACAAGGATATCCAAGATTGAGAATGATGTAGCCAGGGATAGCGCAAAGCTAAAATTATTCCGGGCTAGAGTTACACATACTTGGGAACAAGGCATAGATCTGGAAGCATAATATTTTGAATTTAGTGCAAAGGAAATGCAGGATTGGGAGAAATACGCTATAAATAAAATGAAGATGAATTGGTAGAGTTACCTTGAGGAAATCAATGCTTTGTTAGATGTGCCTTACACCTCATTTTGGCAAGATGATTCCAAGAAAGATGATGATGTAGGAGGATCAAGAGGAAATCCCAACATAGGTGTCAAGAAGTAATTCAAAATTCGAAAAAGAAAAAGTGTAGGTACGCTCAGCTATACAATGAAAGATGCAAAGGGATAAAGCCTCTATAGCACTCCCTTGCACTCTCACTTAAACTGAAATACACAAAATTAAGAGCTAAGACACGCGTGTTATCTGCTACTACGAGCCTCCTTTCCAAAGAAATTGGGCCAACAACCCAAAACTAGGTGTTATAACAATAACTAAATGATGATAACAACTGAAATCCGAGGAGGGATACTACCTCACACTTGGATGAACAAAACAATGAAGGAGACTGATAAGAAATAAACAAATAGCCATGGCGTGGTGTTGGGATAAAAAATCGCCTTGGTGTCCAAGCTGATGTAAAAGACAACATGTATCTTGTTTAAAAAAGAAATGATTACGAAAGTGAAAGGTAAAGGAAAGGGCCAATAGGGTGGATGAGAGTTGATGACAAAGATGGATGGGTAGGGTGAATCACGATGCCGGCTTCTTTTGGGTGCTCCAAAAGTTAGCTTCAAGATGATCTTCCACCAAAAAACTTTCAACAAAAAATTCCTCCTTCATGAGTGTCATGTGTGTGTGCTTCCTTCTTCCTCCTCTTCCTTGCTTGCTTTCTCTCTTTCTTTCTTTCTCTTTCACGATTGTCGGTTGCTTCCCTTTTTTCCTCCTTCTTTCTCTTGGTTGCTTGTCCTTTGATTGCTTTGTAACCCTTTGTGTTGTGTGGGGGCAAGGCCTTTAATAGGCTTTTGAAAAGCCCTAGTAAATGCTCTTATAAAGCCTCAAAAAAAAATAAAAATACCATCTAATGTTTTCTTTTTTTGTGCCCTTCTTTTTGTCCTCTATTTGCAAAGGTGACAGGGCCCTCTTCTTTTCATTCGGCACCATCTACACTCCTTTGTTGGTCGTCAGGCCTCTACTCTATTTCGTGTCTCCTGAGGTGGTGTTACTTATCGGGTATGCCCCGTTGAGGTGAAAGTGCCCGCCTTCTCTTCACATGATGCTCGGGTTCATCAATGCTCTTGCTTTGCGCTCTCTTCTCAGGCTGGTTAGGTGTGAGGTCCCACACCCGTCCCGTCCGGGTAAGAATGGGGAAGCGGAAGTCTTTAGGGGGTAAGAGCGGATGGAGAACCTCCACTCGGGGCCTTGCCCATACTGTCCCTCGTTGAATTAACCCCAAGGCAGCTTTCCAAACTGTTGAGGAGAGATCCTTTGAGGAAAATGTGGACAAGTCCACCAGGGTTCTATTCACTCCTTTTTTTTTTCCCATTACTCAGAGAAGCAAGTCGTCGATAGCAGCTCCCCAAGGCAAGCTTCTAGTAGAAGTGCCAAGGCCAGACCTCTCGTGGTCACTTCCCTTGGAAGGGGTATCTAAACTACTAGGACTGGCGGGGACTACTTTACTTTTTGGTCTCTTATCTTGGATTCCAAGAGCCTAACCCCAACCTTCCCTTGGGTTAGCCAACCTCCCAGCCACTCCATGGAGTCCAAGAATCAATTTGGTTTTGGGGAAAAGGGGGTTTGTACCCGGGTGCCCGAGGTAATCCTCAAGGTCCCCTAGCCGGTACGATCACATGCATTCAATCAAACAGACACACCACTCACACACTCTTGCCATCATGCACACACCCATATTGAAAGAAAACTCTCCTTCTTCAAACAACACTATGTGTGAGTCACAACAAACAAAGGCCCTATTGCCCGGCTTAGGCGGCCCCCACATGTCCATCTCAGACGATCAAGTATCCACACTGGTCAATGGTGCTGGCCCACAATTCTAAATATCCAAAATCACATGACCACTTGCCCATATCGGGTCCAAGTGCATCATTGGCCCTTTCGCTCGGCTCAACACAAAAAGAAACATGGTCCTATTGCCCGGCTCATGCCCAAAAGTAGCACTGGCCCTTTCGCTCGGCTCAACACAAAAAGAAACATGGTCCTATTTGCCGACTCAGCCCAAAAGTAGCACTGGCCCTTTCGCTCGGCTCAACACAAAAAGAAACATGGTCCTATTTGCCGGCTCAGCCCAAAAATGAAACATTGGTCCTATTGTGGAGCTCAGCCAGATCACTAGCCCTATTGCCCAACTCAACCCAAATTGGCCCTATACCCGGCTCAGGTTACTTACATAGTAATTTTGGCCCTATTGCCCGGCTTAGGCAGCCCCTAGTCCGGCTCAGACTCTCGCTGCCCACGATCGGAATCACTGGTTACACCGGGAGCCTGTCCACCGTGGGTGACGACCTACGGGGGTCTTCATTACCACAGTTCCCATCCACCGTACCAGCTTGTTACCCAAAGATAACTCACTATATGGGAGAGTGCACGCTCGATGTCTCAACCCCCTCCGTACAGGATCCCACGGCCACTTCAACGGCCCTCAAAGTCCTCGTGGTGGGAGTACACCCCACGTTCCACCCGAGGGGGTCTCTACCTCGGAACGTCTTCGTATGGGGCACCCGACGGGCGGGTGGAACCCACACGGCATCAAGTAGGGACAGCATAACTCGTCGTCGTCGTCACCTGATCCATGGATATCCAAATCTCAATACATGTGGTCATGTGTGCAACATAAACACATGCTCATGAAAACTAAAGATGCACATACAATCTCTTTTCAACGAGTGGTAATCCATAGCAAGTAGATCTTTTTCCCATCAAAACAATAGGCATGGCCAGGGGTCCTAGGTCGGGAGGGAGAGAACTTTTCAAAAGTATTTCCTCTCCACCTTTACCCTTTTGGGTGAAATGAACACTAATTCAATCTTAACTGGGGACACCTAATCCATTCCCATTTCTCTTAGGGTCCTCTTTTACCGGAGGAACGTATAGTCCGGGGTTACCCAAAGAGAACCCACACTCTAACTGGGGTAGGTTCCCTTTCTCATCCAAGAGGGACTCATAATCACATTCTTCTATCAACAAAAAGCATTTAAATGTGGTCTACTTAACCTAGCAGGAGGACTTATTCCAATGAATATCTATCCTTGTCTGGGAAGTTCCTTTTTAACTAAATTTCCTTCTTAACCTAGGTCATTCCAAGGAGTTGCTTTACTTTATCAAGGTTACTCCTCATTCCGAAAAAACACACCCTTCCTAAATAATTACAACTTGTTCCTTACTCCAAGTTGAAGTGGTCAAGTCTCGGTTTCACTTATCTGGACTAATTCAAGTCATACTTATAGAATACTCTTGTGATTATCTTCTCCTTGCAAAGGAGATTTTTTTCATCCCATCTTTATTTTCTGTAATATTCATTATTATTCAAATATTTATTACTAAAACCATTGGATTAATTTTAATTATTTAAATTAAATTACTTAATAATCCTAAATAATTGAAAAATACTAGAATTGAATGAAAAATCACTTACTTCAAATGATTAGTAAGATTTGACGGTGGGTTGAAATGGTCTTCACTCGGAAGCTGCCGAGGCGGTCTTTTCTTCAAGCTCTTCCACACCATCACCGGATCACCACAATGGAAAAAGGACTTGAGAACTTGTGATGATAAAGTCACTCCGCTTCTAATCAAGGATTAGAGGTACTCTTCACTTGACGGGAAGATTTGGGCCTTTAAACAAGCTTAAACGGGTAATATTGCTATAAAGAGTTTAAGCCATAATCTTGAGAAAGGTGGCCATGGCTGCAAGTAACTAAAATTTCAGATTTTCACAAGCTTGAAGAGCTCAATTTAGAGGGCACAAGACTTGGAAGAAGTATGGGTACAACAACTAGCTTGGAGAAGCTTTCTTTGCAACAAGGAGGCTCAAAACATGCAAGGGAGTAAAGCTATGGCTATAAATTCTGAAAATTCAGGTTGGTTGGTTGCTTTTGCCTCTGGATTTAGGCAAGAAATGGAAAGAAGGAGAAGGTCTCAGCTTCTACTCCATTTGGTGAGGAAAAATGGGCCAAAACAAGTGCATTGGAGGGGGGAAAGAGCTGGGAACAAGCTCTGTGCAAGAGCTGGTAGCCAAGGCATGAAGTGGGCAAGCTAAGGAAGAGCTAACAGGGCTGGGGCAGCATACAAACAAGAAGGAGAGCTTCTACTTCCATTTGCACCCCCCCATGGCCCTATTTATAGGCCATGGGGCCTGGGGGAAGGGACCAAAAGGGGTCCCTCCTCCATCAGGAGGGGCCGACTGTAGCCTTCCCCTGAGGCTACGCCTGCTTCCCTCCTGCATGGATGGGCCCCCAAAGGCCATTGACTTTAGTCAATGGCCTAAAAAAATCATTATTTAAAATAAAATATCATTTTTTAATGTTTCCCAGCCCCCACCTCTCCTAATCCTAGGGGGTTGAGTGGGATGGAATAAATTTGTGAGCAAGACAATTTTTCAGCATTTTTATAATTTTTAGAAATTGTATTCCCACTTGTTCATGGGTTTTTTTTGGCAATTTTCCATTTTTGGCCTAAATATTTGGGTTTTCCCTAGTCTTAACTCCACCAATGGGTACCAAGCCCTTGATTGATGTGGAGAATAGCTAATGACATATATCCCATCAGAATATCTCCCCTCTTAACAGGTCGAGATTTTTCCCAAATATTTTATTGCCAAATCACTTGTCAGGCCACATAAATGCTTGACATTCCTAATATCTTTTCTATTTTTCTAAATTCATTTATCACATAAAAATTATTATTTTAATGCCCAAAGGTTGAGCCTTGGGTGTGGTTTTAATTTATTTAATGCAGGGGGATAACCTTAGAATGGAGAGTCCCCCTAAGGTTCCCCATCCAATTGACAATTACACCATTTACCAAGGTTCTCTTAGTTCTACCTTGCAATAATATTTTCACATCCAAATTTAAATTTTTAACCCAAGGGAGACCTTAATCCAACTATGCTTGGGCCCTTTTTATTTAATGAACAAACAGTATTTGATGCTAACAAAGGACCAGGGCTTCCAACCTTTATTTCACTAATGAAAATTTACATGATTAAATTCTCTAGAAGACTGGCTTAGAAAAAAAAAATATTCTCCTGGCTTGGTAAGAATAATCTTACATTGGGGCTCGCTTTCTTGTGTGACGAGTGGGTCACTTAGCATCTGTCTTCCTTTGTCACCCCATTCCTCTCTATCTCGCTGGTCTTTTTCACACAGTGGGGCTGCCATCAGCACCTTCTTCTTGTTGGGGCCTTCCATCTTCTGGTTCCTAGTCTCCTCTTTTTTTGTATGTCTTTTGCTGTCACATGTTCTCAAGCTCCCCGTCTCATCAGCTTCTTTGTTTTTGGGTCTTCTTTTTCTGCCACTTTGCTTGTGCTTAAAGATTGTCTTTGCTTTGCTTTGCCTGTCCTTGCTTGCTATAGTCAGCCTCCAATGCATGATTGTGTTGCTGCTTTTTTTTTCCTTAATGCCTTCAATGCCCCTTATGGTTGGCCGATGGGGTCTCTCTTTAAAAGCCTCAAATAAAGCTTAAACTTTTAATAGCAAAGGTCCATCCATTCTTGAACACCTGATCAATAGTGAAAGGTCCTTCCCACCTTTGCAACTTGGCATCAAACCTATTGTAACGTGCTACCATACCTTAGAACAAGCATTCCCTTTTACAAATTTTTCTCCTTCAGCAAAGCATCAAACTTTTTCTTAGCCTTCTGTGAGATGACTGAATAAAACGGTCTACTGCTACATCTTGATCCAAATCCAATCTATGAAGTGTAAGCAATCTATCTTTAAATACCACCTTGGGATTCCTATTCACCTTTTTAAGAAACTCAACACTAGGAACATCCATCTCAATGGGAGCCAATGCTTCTTGTCCATACACTAGATGAAAAGGGGTAAAGTGTTGTCCTATATGCACATAAAACTCCATCCAAATGTAAATCCCAAGTTCTAGGCTTTGAATCCACATACTCGGCTATGATCTTACACAAGATACCATTAATCTTCTCTACCAACCCATTGCATTGCATGGATAATAAGGTGTAGAATACTTGTGTTTTGATGTTTAGCTTGTCCAATACTTGTTGAAGCATTCCTTACCTAAATCCAGGCCCATAATCTGACACCAACTCCAATGCTGTTCCAAAATGACAACATATGTTAGTGAAAACAAACCGTGATGATACAACCTCTTCAATCCCCCTGGGCACACTAATGGCTTTCGCCCACCTCGTCATGTAATCAACTGCCACCAAGATTTATACCTTCCCTCTTTGTGTCCTTGGCAAAGGTCCAACAGTATCAATGCCCCACTTCTCACAAAGGGTCCATAGGCCACTATGGGTCTAGGGCCATAAGTTAACCTTTTATCTCCTGCTACTTGACATGCATGTCAAGTTTTGCACCAATGTACCACATCCATGTGTAAACTAGGCCAAGTGTATCCGGCATGAATATCTTCTTTACTATCAAATCATGTACAAAGTGAACCACATACTTCTTCATTGCAACATTGTAGGATGTAGGGAATATCCTTAGATTTTGGCACCCTCATGAGAACCATGTCTTTGCCCATGTGATATAGAAGATCCTCCACCAAAGAATAAGCAAGGTCCCTTTTCAAGAGCCTTCTCTTTTGAATTGGGGTTAAACCTGTGGGCATCTCACCTGTCTGGAGCCATTCCAAAATGTCCTTAAAAGCTTCCTCCCCTTGAATTGAGGATCCTTCAACACCTGTGTGGGCATCTCACTTGTCTGGAGCCATTCCAAAATGTCCTTAAAATCTTCCTCCCCTTGAAATTGAGGATCCTTCAACACCGCATTACTAACCATTACTTCCACTGACTCCTTTGCTAGTTGATCCACTTCTTGATTTTGCTCTCAACGCACATGTAAAATTTGTACTTCCTTGAACTACTTGAACAAAGCCCTAATTCTCTTCAGTCTTTCCCTTATTCTATCATTCTTGCATGCCCAAATCCCAAGTACTTGCTTGACCAACAATAGTACATCCCCCTTGATAGTCAATCTACTCATACCCATTTGCTTGCATCTTATCAAACTAACCCTAGAATCGCGTATTTGGCTTCATTATTTGTCTGAGCATCTGGTAAATCCACCTTCTCCTTGAAGACCAAGTTTCCATGAGTATCCTATAAGACCAATCCTCCTCCCACCTTTCCAATTTACCTTCTATAAGCTCCATCAAACTGCAAATATAGAAATTCTCCAAAGGTTTCGGTACCACCACTTCCTTTAGATGCTCCTTGATCTTGATTTGCTTCTTATACACCTTATGAGTCAAGATGTCCGCTAATGTGGCCCTATTGCTATCCTCTACCTTGAAAGTGTACCCAAATTCTTGCAATTCCATGACCCATTCTATGTGAAGAAGTCATGTGTTGTGAAGACGTCATGTGTTGAATGGCCCTGGGAAAAAGTGTATCAACCATGATAACAATAAAAGTTTTGCTCAATAAATAAGATCTAAACTTCCTTATCGCAAAGATCAAAGCAAGCATCAATTGTTCTATGTCTATGTACTCCTTCTCCCCTATTGTCATGACCCTACTGGCAAAGTATATGGGCCTTAACAATGAAGTATGAGCATCCTTTTGCAATAAAATGGTCCCTATGACATCCTTTCCAACACTAGGGTTCACATAAAAGGATTGTTCTCAATCCGATGGCATCAATGTAGGCAAGGTACTCAAAACCTTCTTCACTTACCTCATCCCAATGAAATGTTACTTCATTAGCCACCAACATTTGGAGTGGATACAAAACCTATGATAAAAGATAAATGAACCTCATCATGTACCTAACTTTCTAGATGAAAGAGATGAGCTCCTTAAGATTCATTAGTGAAGATAGCTCCAAGAGTACTCTGATCCTAGCAGGATCCTAGCAGGATCAACCAAAATTCCTTCACCTGAAACAAGGTGTCCCAACAAGGCTACCTCTTTTAGCAATCCGACATTTCTCAAAGTTCGATTGCCCACCTATTCTATCCAATCTTTGCAAACCTTCTTCAATCTTTGAGCACTGCAAAAGGCATCTACTATAGATGCAAAAGTCATCAATAAAAACCCTTATGGACTTTCCAAAGAATGGTTGGAAGACATAGTTCATAAATCTCTGAAATGTAGATGGTGCATTAGTCAAATCAAAGGACATCACCCTATATGCAAAGCATCTGCCACGATGTGATGAATTTGGTATTCTTTTGATCTTCTTGTACAATCCTAATTTGAAAATATCATTTTGCTTACATTCCTTCAAGTCATAAACCACCACTTTCTTTCCTTGACATTGCATTATCGATTGTCCCTTGTCCCATCTTTGTATTGCTTTGATAGTAGCAATCAACCAAGGATGACCCAAGATGAGAGGATTGCCACGCCTCCCTTTGGCCATGTCGGACATTTCCAAGGTGAGTTTCTTCCCTTTGGCCGTATCAAACATTTCCATGCTTTGGTGTTGCTCTTGTGCTCTGGTTCTCTTCCTTGCATAACACTCTACATCTTCCAAGTCCTCCTCTTCCTTGTGCTCCCCTATCTCCAATGACATAAACTTCTCTATCCGACAAGAGTGGCACATTTGTAGCTTGAGCTTGATTCCCAGGTGGGTTAGCTCCTCTGTTTTGTGTTTGATTTCCTTCTTGAGGTGGTCGTTGATTCCTTGTGCATTTCCTCCTCTTGGCATTATCATGGGATAGATAGGATATGTCTCTCTTGGATTTCTCCTTGGATAAGGACATGTGTATGATCCGTGTCCTCTTGGTGGTTCCTAAGGCCTGGTACCCATCCCTTGTGCAAAACAAATGTTCAAAGTTTGAAGTTGTTCACTCAATATTTCTATAGAGTCCAGGGTTAATGTTGTGTTAACCATTGGTGGGGCCTGGGATACAACTAGGGTTTCTATCCTGGGTTCTTCCATCATAGCCTTTGAATCCTCACCCTTGTATCATCACTTTCATCTTCAAAATTGGATGTAAGCTTGTAATGTACTTTTGCTTCTTTAAGAAATCTGCCACATCACCTCGATTTTGGATGGACCTTAGCCATCCCTCCCACAAGGTTTGAAATGTCTTCTCATAGTCTTCATACTCGTCCAGGCTTCATTGATGATGGGCTTCTCATAGTCTTCATACTCGTCCAGGCTTCATTGATGATGGGCTTCTCATAGTCTTCATACTCGTCCAGGCTTCATTGATGATGGGCTTCTACCAACTTCCATAGTTCTGTAGACGATAGAGCTTTGAAAAACTCCTCTTAAAAGAGTTGTTCTACCTCACTGAAACTAATGCTAGTGATAAGCATTTATACCACACCAAGGCTTTCTTTCTCATTAGGATGGAAAGAGAATCCCTCTTGTCATTGTGCCAGTTACCTTATGATCTGCAAAATAGCATGCTTGAAAAGTTTCCCCCAAAAATCTTGAGCATCTTCATCAGATTGCCCATAGAAAATGGGGTATCCACAAAATAGTTCCTTCACCATCTCTTCTTCTTTAATTCTCCCTTGGGAAATTCACAATTTGGTTGGTTGCTCAAAGATCTCTAGGTGGTGGATAAAATTGGTTATCCTTGGTAAACCACGCCAAAGGTTCTCCTCTTCGTATGTCAAGGAAGAAGAGAATCTTGATTCCCAAGTCCAGATTTACTTTTTGGGTGACTGCAAAAACCGATTCTTTAGCTTTCTTCTAGAGAGCAAGAAATTATTGGCAAGGTGTTTTTGAAAGTGTAATGGTTTGCACTCGCACAAACACTATATGGATGGTACTTGCAAAGAACTTTGCACATAAATCTCCGTGGTCCTATAAACCAAAGGCTTCTGTTGAAGCACTCCACAGTGGTGGGGACACCAAAAATGAAAGATGCAAAGGGATATAGCCTCTATAGCACTCCGTTGCACTCTCACTTAAACTCAAATACACAAAATCAAGAGCTGAGACATGTGTGCTATCTACTACAAGCCTTCTTTCCAAAGGAATTGGGCCGAAAATCCAAATCCAAGTAACAACAGCCAAATAATGATAACAACTGAAATCCAAGGAGGGATACTACCTCACACTTGGATGAACAAAACAATGAAGGGAACTGATCAAAAAAAAATATTGGAGCTCCCAATGGCCATCTTCAACATTAGTATTTGACATTGTGGAAGTTTGGATGAATGTGGTGAAGGCAAGGAATTATCCCATATGCAAAAGCAAAGCCAATATTGTACCTTGGACCTATGCAAAGGCAAAGCCAATATTGTACCTTGGACCTATATAAGGGTCAATTAAATGGAATGAACACAATGCACATTTCCACATCTCAAGTCTCTATATGCCTTCCAAGCTAATTAATCTTGGAGCCTAATTATACTTGAGTCTAATCACATTCTCATCATGTTTAGTTTAGTCTTTGATCCACCATGATTTCCTACATGGGTATCAGAGAAAAGAACCTATGAAGCCAATATGGATACTATCAAGATGGCCATGAATGCCTTACACACAAAAAATGGAAACACACAAGCAAATAGATCACAAGCATCAAAGCACAACTCCAAGACATGACAAGACAAAGAGATAGAATGGCCACACAATTGGAAGGGTTGGGTGCATCAGGAGCCTCAACTATAAATCTAGAGGACAAAAAAAATGTTGCCTACTAGGAAGTAAGAAACAACTTATAACTATAGTTATAGGAGCTGAAGAAAGCCAAAGATGGGGCAAATAAAGAATTTTCTATATCTGATAATAATATGTTGGCAAAGGCATCAAATGTGTTGCTAGAAGTACAAAACCTGGTCATGAACTCTTCTATCCCTACTCTTGACATGTGGGGCTAGGTAGTAGAGTTCATCATCAATAGTCCTCTCATGCTAGATAGTTTAGTCATCTCTGGCTGGGTAGTATAGGTCATCAATAGTCATCTCTGGCTGGGTAGTATAGGTCATCAATAGTCATCTCAGGCAAGATAGACCAACACTAGAACCTTGGAGGTCTTGTTGCCATGTCATGGTAGTGATGTGTGAACACACTTAGGATTGCCCTCACTAAGAGGTTTTTCCCCCCATGCATTGTATATATGCCCAACACTCTAAGGCTATCTTATCTTTGTTCTTTCACACTAAGTAATACTACTTTTGTGTTGTGTGATCTTGAGCTTCTTTGTCTCCAAGCTGTGTGTGCATTCTTGCAACCCTAGTTCCAACATTTGGTATCAGAGCAGGCAAGAGCTTTCAGGTAGCATTGCCAGGACCCTGCACTTCATCTCCTTCACTTGAGATGAGGTTTCACATGCATCAACAGGTCAATATATTTTGTGGGATAGACCAAAGAGCTTGGTTGTGTCAAAATTTTGATCTGAGATTGTTTCGCCCTCCGTTTTTGCATTTCAAGTACTACGCAGGTAGTTTTGTCCTTTTGTACAGATTTTTTATCAAGGTTGAGATCTACAAGATAGGTGCCTTTTGGTCTATTTTGGGTTATACTTGCTGGGCGTAGAACACCCCTGGTATTATATCTTGGTTTCCACACACTTGTATTGTATCTTGAAGGATGTAGACCTACATCCCTTCAAGGGGGAAGATAGGTGTTGTGTGTGGAAACACACCTTGTATTGGGGAGAAGGAACATCCATGGGAACACCCCTAGCATGTGGGAGATTAGCTTAGGCTAATGGGATGTGGAAACTTGTCATTAGGGGTAATTGGCCATTCAAGAAATGGGAGTTACACAAGTGGGAAGTTACACTAGTGGGCTAGTGGGAGTTACACATGTGGGGGGGTTACACTAGTGGGGGGTCACACTAGTGGGGAGTTACACTAGTAGGAGGTTACACACTAGTGGGGGGTTATGGAAGTTGAAGGTTCACAGGCCCATGGCTATTTAAATCCCCTTGTATGCACTTTTTGAAGAGTTGTAATATACACTATGCATTGAGTCTCTTTCTCTCTCTCTCCCCATGAGCATGTCTTTTGATGTCATGTGAGTAGTTATATGTGCATGTGTGTATGTTCCAGCAATGTTGGCATCCCCTCCATGCCAACACTTTGGCACGCCCGGTAGTTTAAAATCCACACTACCCTTGTTTTGTGTATCCATGTTTTGTGATGTTTTGAGAGCAATAGGATATGCCAACACTTTTCTGTATCCATGTGATTCTGCTACAAACCGAAGATGGTTGCCTTGGCCGGTAGTGGTGTCTATGTGGTTAGCAAGCCAATGGGTTGTACCAAGGCCCACAGATCCTCTCTCGCTTATACATCAATTATAGGGTTTCCATATTCTGCACCAAACCCTCAAAGGACGTTGTTGGTGCGTGGTGGGCATAGTGTCCAGCTTGCGGTGCGCTCTTGCTTTTCTAGAGTGAAGATCCAATGACCAATCGAGGCAAAAAGCGAAGGGGCCTGAGAACGACTGAGTGCGGGCTCTCTTGGCGTGCAGAAAGGCGGCCGAGCAGGAGAGGGTTGCAGAGCAAGAAGGTCTGACAATGCCATCAAGAAAGCGGGCCAAAGGATATGGCAAAGATGGAGATCTACGGCGAGTGATATGAGGTGATGGAATCTACACTACCAAGCTGTTGTGGAGAGCCTCATGATCCCAATCTTCTGTGGGAAGGAAATCATCGAACAGGAAGACGCCATCATCGGAGGTCTAGCGACAAGGTTAGATGGCGCCTAGAAGGTCAATTGGTGTCCGCATTCGACTGTAGCATCAGGTGGACAGCCTAACGTCAGTACCTAAACCGATTGCCAAAAGTTTGACTGTCCGCCCCGACGCCAGAAGTTGTCCAGCTATCCGACATTCGACATCCGACATCCGACTGTCCGACGTCCGTATAGCTGTCCGAAGTCCAGCTATCCGACATCTGACTGTCCGACGTCCGTAGCTATCTGAAGTCCAGCTATCTGACATCCAATTGTCCAACGTCCATAGCTGTCCGAAGTCCATCTATCCGACATCCGACTGTCCGATGTCATAGCTATCCGAAGTCCAGCTATCCGACGTCTGACTGTCCGACATCCAAAGTCTAGTTGTCTGACATCCTGACTACTATCGGGATGATTCGACACCCAGCTCGGGGGTCTGCCTGCAAAGTCCGACCAGTCGGATTGACATCTGATTAGCAAGCACGACTGAAGCAGCATCCCCGACGGCCCAAATCTAAATCAATGATCCGACACGCCGGCCCACCTTGTCCAACCGTTCTTCATTATCTTAGCTTTGCATTACTTTACAGTGGCCATTGGAGTCTTTTTGCTCTATGGATTGTGTTTTGAAAAGATGCCTTTTTTTCAACTCACTACCTGGACCACATGGAAGAGCAAAGATGTATGGCTCTAATCCAATGATATTTTGTTACAAAAACCATGTAGTTTTGCTTTAAAGTCTTTGTTTTGATACTATTTAAATTTGTTTTTGCAGGGGGCCAAGAGATTAATAGAGGTTATAGAGGTTATATCAAAGATCCCTCCATGACTCAAGACCTCTTTGACAAAATGGAATATAAACTAATAAATGTAATGCAATGGGGCCAAGAGATTAATAGAGGTTATATCAAAGATCCCTCCAATGACTCAAGAACTCTTTGTGACAAAATGGAATATAAACTAATAAATGTAGTGCTCTTGAACTTAAATGGAATATAAACTAATAAATGTAATGCTCTTGAACTTACTCTAAGTTTTATGAACAAGAAATTCTTCTTACTCTTTCAAATCATGCAGGTACCCATCTAAGATGATGGACACTCTTGTGGATGGAGAGTAATTGCTAATGCAAGAAGAGTAGTATAATTTCTTTATCTAAATCAAAATAGACTCATTAGTGTAAGAAAATTCTCACTATTCTTTTTTTTTAAAATATATTCTTGAATTATCAAGGTCTGAAAACATTACAAAAATTTGTCATAGTTCTCGGAGGACTGCTATAGCTCAACACGCCTGGTACTTGTGAGAGCACGGATCCTCAAGTATATGATATTGCATAATATTGACTCACAACTTATGGAAGCTCCTGAAATACAAGAAATGGAGGCTTCAGTTGAAGAGATGCAAGCCAAAGATAGAGATGTGGATGAAAAGAAAGATGAGAATCAATCAGAGGGAGGTGATCAAGCTATAGCATCAGAGCATCCTGCTCCAAAACCACATGTTGCTTCAAGTCAAGATGTCCCTGAGACTACCTCTCCAACCTCTCCTGCAAAGCTTGATCAAGATGTTCCACTTATAGAACCCATTCCGCCATCTCCAGCAAGTCCACTACACAAACGAAAAAGGGCTTCACGGGGACACCAATGAGAAAAAGGCTTTAGCATTAGATAATAATCTTCATTATGGCAATGTATGCATTGTAGCCAAAACACTGGTTTTACCTTGATTATATTTAATCATCAAAGCAAAGAGATCTTTGCTGTCCTTTCTCCACAACTTGTACTTTTTTCTCGTCACTTTGATATGTGCAAATATTGTAATGTTTTGCCAATACAACAGATGATATCAAATGTTTTGTAATGTTTTGACTGATATAGACATACCTTGATGTAGTTGATCTGGAAGCTAAATGACTTTGGAATATCAATCTGCTCTGTCTGCAAATCCATTCTTACATTGTGTAGTGTAGCAGATGATCTTGTTTGTAGGGTGGTTATAACCTCGTCTTTATACCAAACATCTAAGTTTATGATAGGGTCATTAATGTAGTCATCTAGATTTTGATCTAAGGCAACAAGAGATTCTTTGACTTTACGCCATCTATTATATGAAAAACTAAATATAAAGTCTTGAGTACCCAACATATATTTGCAACCAAGTTACCAACATTTTTGCTATCCCATCCTTCATCTACTAATTGTGACATGGTATCAGAATCCAAGTTTTTTACAAGAAACATTGTTTTTGATACCCTCACCTCATTATTGGAAAAGAAGTCTACAAACACATCTACATGCATAAAAAATGAAAGCTTTCTTAGCCTACTAGAGATGTTGGGCTTCAAACTCTTTGAATCTCAGAATACAATCGACATCTATAACTCTCACTTGTCACAGGGCTGGGAATAGGCCACTCATTGTGCTAGAGAAGTTTGGCAATGGCATTGTAGAAAGTGAACCCCATCCACCATGATTAGAGGGAACATTGTAGAAGTGATCATAGAAAAAGACACCATTCTCAGCTAAATCTATTTTTTCCTGCCTTTGTACATCTGCTCACACCAATTGTGTTATGAAGAACATCTATCACATCAACAATGCTCTCTACTAGTTGCCATTCCTCAGAGCTAGATGGGTACACATCTGCAAATAAATATCCTTTAGAGTTTGATCCAAATAGTACTTGCATAAAAACAAATTGCATAATACAATAGAAAATCTTACAATTTGGTCTATGTATGGGCAAGTGTGATGTTCCTGGTTGTAAATAAAGCTCTTTATGCATGAAAGCATGATGAACCAACACTTGCTTTATGGTGCTCTTGCATTCACCGAATGCAAAGTCTTTAATCCTTGCTTTCCATGCAGAGATAAAAGAGCTTTCATTTCTTTGCGTTTTTCTACGTCGTGTTGGCTGAATTGTAATCCATGAGCCTTTTAAAACTACTATAGGAATCCATCTGCCATTGTTGCTAAATGAGTTGTGAATACAGCAACAACAGAGACTATCTGAGAGCTTGGTCTCCTTAATATGGACCGGTTCTCCATATTAATAATGAGAAGAGAGCAGAGCTAATACTTGGCTTCAGTGATGTACAGAATAGTAAGAAAATCAAGTAGAGATAGCATGGTGGGCTCAAATGTGACTTGTCGGGAGACTCTAAAATTTTGGAGAGGCGGGAGTAAGATTTGAAAAAGGGGAGGAACAAAGGCTTACAAATGATTGAGGGCACACTAATCAAACATAATAGACTCTATTTTTTTGAGTTTAGGCCTTTGAAGTTACTTAAAGATAATGAATTTATTTTCAAAATATATTTTCCTGAATACCCAAAAAGCATATTTATGAAATTAGAAAATAGAAATCTCCATTACGAAGGCTTCCATATGATTGGCTAGTCACACTCTCTCTCTACATCTTAAAAGGCCCTTTTGAAACCTCAAAATTCCCCTAATGTATCAGGTTCAGAATAAAGCTCGTGTAGCTTATCTGCATAAGTAGTTGGAAAGTGAGCATATGAATGAAGGTGATTCAATGGATAGTTTCCTAACAAAGATCAAGGATCTCAAGGAGCAATTGATAGCTACAGATGAGATTTTACCAGATAGTACACTTGTGTAGACCGTTCTTAATGGTCTTCCAGATTCTTACCAGAGCTTTGCATCCACCCTCGAGTTGATGAAGGGTAATCCAAATGCCCCCATCTATTTGAAAAGATGGCTTTTGTTTTACTACAAGAAGAACAATCCATGCAGAACAGGAATATTATGCATGTTGCAGATCAAGCTCTTCTACTGCTGCCTAGTAGCCATAAAGGCAAAGGCAAATTTAAGCCAAAATCTGTGAGACAGGTGTAGATGGTGCAAAGAAGGCTTATAAGGGTGAGCAAAAGAAAGAGAAGAAGGTCAGGTGTAATTACTACAAGGAACTTGGTCATATGATTAAGGAATGTCCTAAGGTGGCTGCTGCTGCTGCTGCGAAGGAGGCAAAGAAGAAAGAGGTTGGTATGGCTGCAGATGCCTCCAACTCTAATGTTGAATCTGCTAATGTTGTGCAGGAGTTAGAATGGACATTTTTTGTGCAAGTACAGTTATTATGACCCATCTTTGCATGATGTAGATACGTTAGTTGTAGATTCACATGTATGGCATTTTGATAGTGGTGCTACTAATAAGCACATCACTTTGTAGTGTGACATGTTTACTTGCCTTGAGTCTATGCCTCTTGGTAATTCTATTACATGTGCAAACAACTTCGAGAATCCAGTGAGAGGAGTTGGAAAGATTATGTTGACCACCACCACTATTTGATGTATAGTATGTGCTTAGGATCAGAAAGAACTTATTGTCAGTTTTTGCACTGATTAGGATTGGACTAGTCTCGTGAAGTTCATTGATGATGACAAATGCACAGTTCATGATCTTAGTGCAGGTGATACAATTGTGGCATCAAGTTCATTATGTTATGGACTATATAAGCTTAATGCTTATGATAGATGTGTGGAAGATGTGGCATGTGCAATTATGGATACACAGGTTGTATCACATGCAAAACTATGGCATGCATGTTTTGGGCATCTAAATTTTACCAGTTTGATGTGTTTGTAGAAATCTGAGATGGTTTCTTCGTTACCTTGTTTGCAAGCGCCATCAAGGCATGTTTGTGAAGACTGTATTCTTGGCAAGATGCAACGTGCTTCTTTTCTAAAGGATGGTTCTGTGTGGGCTGCTGTTGGCAAACTGCAGCTTATACATAGTGATGTATGTGGTCCAATGGAGTCACCATCATTTGGTAATCATTTGTACTTCATGACTTTCATTGATGACTTTTCTAGGCATGCATGGGTGTATCCGATGAAAGCAAAGTCCAAAGTGTTTATGTGCTTAAAGCAGTTTGTCTCTATGGCTGAAAATATTTCTTGCTGTAAAGTGGGCACCCTTCATTCTTGCTGTAAAGTGGGCACCCTTCATTCTGATTGGGGGGGAGTATATGTCTAAAGAGTTCAACGCATTCTTGGCAGATCGTGGGATAAAACATCAGTGTGCATTGCCTTATACACCACAGGAGAATGGCATTACTGAGAGAAATAATCGTTCTCTCATGGAGATGGTGGCAAGGTGTATGGTTAAGAGCCAAGCCTTGCCACATACATTTTGGCTAGAAGCTGTAATGTGTGTGGCATATGTACTTAACAGATGTCCCACTAAAGCGTTGAAGTCTATCACTCCATATGAGTCTTGGCATGGTCATAAGCCATCTATGGCTCATTTGCGTGTATTTGGTTGCCTAGATTATGCTCTTGTGCCAGAGCAACATTGCAAAAAATTGGATGGCAAGGCTATCAAATGCAATTTTGTTGGCTACAGTGCAGAAAGTAAAGGCTATCGTTTGTATCATCCGCAGTCTAAACATATCTTGGTCAGTTGAAATGTTGTTTTTGTTGAGGATGCAATGACAAGGCTATCAAATGCAATTTTGTTGGCTACACTGCAGAAAGTAAAGGCTATTGTTTGTATCATCCGTAGTCTAAACATATCTTGGTCAGTTGAAATGTTGTTTTTGTTGAGGATGCAATTCAGCCTTTGCTTTCATGTACCAAAAGACATACATGTTCACTCACAAGATATGTATGAGACATTGTTGCTTTTGTTAGTAGTGCTATAGTCAGTCACATGTAGCACCAAATGAGGCAAATATTTAGCCTATGTAGATTTCTAATGACTCTACAAATCAGTCCTTTTCTGATGCAGATGTTCATGATGCACTTGTTGATGGGGAGAGAATAGAAATTGAGGACTCCAAGTCAATGCCTAAATGGCTGGTGCAAACTTTGTGTGATAGCAAATTAGATGCACCTTTGCCTACTCGTACTCATTTTGGTTCTCAGCATCATGCATCGGATTATTTTGCATTGGTTGTTATGATACGAGTATGTATAATGAAGAAGAGTCTGTTTTGTTTGAAGAGGCACAAAATTTAGAAAATTGGATGGCTGCTATATGTATGTTGAATATGATGCTATTATGAAGAATGATACATGGTCTTTATGTGATTTGCCTCTTGGTAAAAAGGCAATTGTTGGCACTAAGTGGGTGTATAATCTAAAGCATAAGCCTGATGGTAGTGTTGATTGCTATAAGGCTAGGCTTGTAGTAAAGGTTAATGCTCAGCAAAAGGGCATTGATTTTGATGAGACTTTCTCCCACCTGCCATATGATGACCATTTGTAGCATTTGTGCATTGGTAACTCATCATGGTTAGAATGTACATCAGTTCGACATCAAGACTGTGTTTTTGAATGGTGATTTGCATGAAGAGGTGTTCAAGTGGAGTATACAGTGGAGTTCTATCAAGGTATTCCTATGGTTGCTTCTTCTGGGCCTTTTGAATCTTCTTGGTGGTGTCATCTCTGAGCTCTTTTTGTTCTTCCTAGTCCATTACTTTACCTTTGCCTTTTGCTCTTATAATCACATTTACATCAGTTTTAGTTTTTGTGCCTATTCTTGCATGCTATGGTTAACACTGGTTCAGAGCTAACAGTGCTTGATTTTATTGGTTGTTGAGTAAGTGGTGCTCTGATTTTAGTTTTTAATGTGGTTGATGTTGGTTGAACTATTTGAATCTCTACCACAATGGCATTTTACTGGTGGGGTTATTGCTGCTATTGTTGTGGTGGTGGTTATGGTCTATTCTGATAGTTATTTACCATTGGTCTTCCTCTTTCTCCTCTATGCCTAACCCAAAGGTTACATCTTGGGCCTACTATGTGTCCATCTTGTCCACAGTAATCATAGAATAAGTGAGGCTATTGATTCTATCTTGGTGCATTCTAATATCCACCTACTATGTGTCCGTCTTGTCCACAGTAATCATAGAATAAGTGAGGCTATTGATTATTCATCTGATTCCTATTCCACTATTGCCTACGTTGATTCTATCTTTGTGCATTCTAATATCCCCACCTCTAGGTGTTTGTGGTTGAATTTGGTTTAATGTTGGTATTGTTTGATTGTTCATCAACCTTTGTTGTATCATAGTCTAAGTCTGAATCTTCTAAATCTGAATCCTCTGATTTTGAATCTGAGTTTGAGTCTATGTAATCTTCATGCTTCCTATTCTTCTTCAAGTCCTATTCTTCTTCAAGTCCTTCGAGATCATTGTATACCTCCTATCCACCTTAATTTTTGCATTTATCAGGGGATCTAAATCATTTTCACATTCTACATTTGTAACTGTATTTCTGATTTTGGACTTCAGGCCTCTGAGGAAATTACTGGCTAGCATCTCCCTGGATGGCTTGTCCTATTGGTTCAACCTTATTGACCAGCTTGCTTGAACTTTTGTGTATAGTCTTCAACTAGAAACTTATCTTGCTTATCAAGCTTCCTTAATGATATCTATAGAAGTTTTATCCTTTTCTAAACCTGCCCAAACATTCTACTTTGAGTGCATTGTAATTCTACTTTGAGTGCATTGTAATTCTACTTTGAGTGCATTGTAATTCTCAAAGTGCTCTTGGGTGAACCATTATATAGATCTCTTCTCCAAAGTAGCTACAAAATGTTGCATTTTGATATCCTCCCCAAACAACCTGTTATGTCCATTTGCATCCCATCTTGTTTCAAATTGTGCTACATGGTAGTCAAGGCCTTTCTTGCCACCACTGAACATTGCCTATTTGATTTGGGGATTGTTTATTAGTACATCTAATGGTTGTGGGTTTGGTATATCCATGGATTCTTGGTGAGGTTGAACTATGTGTGGAGGTTTTTACTACAGTGGGTCAAGATGTTGTTGTAGTATTAGAGCTGTTAGGTCAAGGTAAACATTCCTCAATACAGAAGTACCTACAATTGAAGTTCCTGGTGTGTGCAGCTCTTCAATCTGTTGTATGTCAGGTTGATTTTCCTCCTAACTCACTGAATCATATGTCTGCTCTGCTGATGGTGCTCTTCATGTTGTTGATGTTGTGCATTCCTAGAATTAGTTTATTAATGACTGGTTCTATTTTCTACAATCAATTCTTTAGGTACATATTCTAGTGGATGGCTTCTTGACCAAGTGAAATAGGGTGTGACTCTACCATACCCTCTCCTACCACTCATACTAAGTGAAATAGGGTGTGACTCTACCATACCCTCTCCTACCACTCATACATCTGATATAGTGGGTTTGACATAGAAAATTCAGTAGAAATGACAGTAATAGAATAGAATGACTAAATGAGCCATGGGTTTTGTTTTATGTTGAAAAGAAGTATAAATCAAAGATTTCATGGGTTTTCTCCTAAGAAAGCCTAGGGTTTGCAACCACAATGCAGGATCGCCAATGTGTTGGTGGTGTAGAATTACAGCTAATTAAACATAACATGTTATCAAGAGGTAACAAAAAAATAACGAGTTGCACCTGATCGATATATAGAATGAATAGAGAAGCATCACAAAAG
>Ga0068630_1000085_pt1 | contig 23254 bp, 16 predicted proteins | sample InSIn4gowninarea_FD_77433 | JGI IMG/M metagenome (GOLD analysis project Ga0068630, IMG submission 77433) | Clean room microbial communities from NASA Spacecraft Assembly Facility at Jet Propulsion Laboratory, Pasadena, California, USA -... ... | reverse complement strand
TTTAATTCAAGGAAATAGAAATGGTGCATTACTTGGTGCAATATTTACTGTATTCTTAGCTATGATATTTACTGCTTTCCAAGGAGTAGAATACTCAGTTTCTTCATTTACTATATCAGATGGTGCCTATGGTTCATGTTTTTACTTTGGAACTGGGTTAATTCCAGCCCCTACTATTAATCGTAGATATATTAAAAGTAATAATCGGTTTTATTCTCAAAACGGTAATGACCTTCATCCTTATTGAGTAACAGGTTTCTGTGATGCAGAATCTAGCTTTTCGATTAGAGTTGCGAAAGATGAGAAAAGATTTAAATCTTTACGTATCGCACCTATATTTAGCATTGAGTTACATGAAAAAGATTATAATTTATTATTAAGTATTCAAACTCATTTCCAGGTGGGTACTATTATAAAAAGAGTTAGAAAAGGTAGACCTTCTGCAATATATTCAGTACAGTCAATTAAAGCATTAAAAGAAGTAATTATCCCTCATTTTAATAACTCTCCATTGTTAACTCAAAAAAGAGAAGATTTTCGTTTATTCTGTTTAGTAGTTAATTTGATTTACAATAAACAAGATAAGAGTGAACAAGGGTTAAATGAAATATTATCTTATAAAGCTTCATTAAAAAAAGGTTTATCTGGAACTCTTAAACACCTCTTCCCTCATATAATGCCCGCAGCTAGAAACACGGTAGCAGCGGTTGAGATATTCGATCCTTTCTGGATTGCTGGGTTTGTAGACGGTGAAGGTTGTTTTTACGTAAAAGTATCTGGCTATAAAGAAGGTAAGAAAGTTAATGTCTATTTCTCTGTAGCTCAAGATATACGTGATAAAGATTTACTTAAAAATCTTGCAATTTATCTTAACTGTGGTCTTATAGAAACAGTAAGAACTAGACCTAGTCAGTCTACGTATGTGGTATACAAATTTCATGATATAATGGAGAAAATCATACCATTCTTCAACACATATTCGCTGAAAGGAGTTAAAGCATTAGATTTTGCTGATTTTAAGAAAATTGCTAATATTGTTGAAAATACTAGCAAAACAGGTAATATGTCATATAGAATATCTGAGATAATAGAGATAAAAAGCAATATGAATCGTAATAGATAGCGTTTTGAGAATTTTTTTCTTTAATACTATATATATACATACGATTTTTAGTAGAAAACGGGGTAAATAGCATGGAACTCCATCATTACCTTTTTTTATCATGTAATATGGACAATGTGCGGCGAAGCATGTACTAAATAAATCTAGTCAAATGTAAAAAAGATAAAATTACTTTGAGTAGTACATGAAGCCTCAACGACTAGTAGATGAGTACTTTATTTACAATAATTCTACCACGAACACCCTGCATTTATAGTAATAGTAGTAGATGTTAACTCTATTTTTAACGTTCTCCCTATAAATGAAGACATAGTCTGAACCATTTTGATAAGAAATGGAAATAAAAGATAAAGAGCTTTTATGTTAACAAATTTGTCCACGGAATACATGTTATTATAGGAACAATCTTTTTAGCCGTAGGATTCTGACGTATCTTAGCTTACCATTTAACAGAAAACCATCACTTAGGTTTTGAAGCAGGAATTTTATACTGACATTTTGTAGATGTAGTATGATTATTCTTATTCTTATCTGTTTACTACTGAGGTTCTTAATTTATGCCTTTTAAAACCTAAATAAATAAAAAAATAAAAAAAAAAATAAGCTCAGCAATTTTTGGTAGTATTTCATTGCTTAACATGGAATTTTAGCTATAATGAGCAACTTTTTTTGTACAGCAATTTTTGGTTTGAGACTTTTAAGATAACGCTTTGCGCTTGTTTAACAGTGAGTTTTAGTTATAATGGCAGTGTATATCCCTACCAACTTTTCTTGCCTCTTATTATTCACACTATGAGAGGAGATTCTCTCACTGCATATTTGTGTTTTTTTGTATTTGGTTTTTTCAGTTTTTTTATTAGCCAGATCTTCAAAAAATCTTTAGTATCGTTTTATTTATAGAGCTTTTGTATTGATTGTAACACTAAGGGATCGATATGCTGTATTACAATCCCCCATTATTGTATTCCATGAGTTCTAGTTAAAATTAGTTAGCTGGAAGGGCGAACACAACTTTTCGCCCACCTTAAGTCAGGCTTAATAGACAATGAATTCTTATCTATACTAATTATTAGCTTCTTACGCACTATGGTGTAAAAAAATCGTAGGATTTAATAAGATAGCGGATAGATTCAGGACAGCGTAATATACTGATCCACAACCACAGATTAGAAATATATAAAACATGATGATGATGAACAAACTCAACCTTAACACTAGTTTTAGAAACTCCTTGATAACTCGTGCTTCTTATCATTGTATTACTAGCACACACTTAGCGAATGGTTGTGGCGTTTATCATTTAATGTCACACCAGGTTAGATCGGTTCATTACAAAATGAAAAACTTACCCCCTACTTTGAAAAAGAGGCCGGTTCCTTGTCCTTTTCTTAATTCTAAGAATTTTAGAGAATTAGCTTCTTTTAACTCAGCTTCTAATTTTAATTTACCCAGTTCAACACTATCTACTAGTTTAGGATCAAGAGAGATATCTGTTACAATACTATCTGTATCAGAATAATATATTAGACCTCCTCTTTTCATGATTTCTAGTTTCAATTTAGATATATGTATTCTTCCATATGCAGTTATAGCAGCACTAACCGCTACAGATACGTCAGGATGATAACCGTTACCACCTCCGTCTTTAATATTATAATGGTTCATCAATTTAACTATATCAATACCTAATTTAGCACATATGTCCGGATCTACTGAAGGAACGTAGCTAATTAAATGTCACTGGTTTTCTAACACTATATCCGAGTAAATAGGGAATTTTCCAGCTATTTCTACAAATTGGTCATTATTAACTATTTTAGTAGTAGGTTTATTAATATCTAAAGCAAACCTTCCTAGTAAATTATTAAGTAAAGACTTAGCGATGGTTTTTTCTACCGGGTCTTTAGTAGTTCTTTTAACTTCATAAACTTCATTTACATAAGGTTTAAATACATCTGAAACCCGGTTGAATGTGTACCCATTCAAAATGTTAACTTTATACCCTTCGTTTACGGCAAATTTTATTTCTTCACTGAAGTATCAGCCTTTTCATTTACCTAAAGGGAATATTAAACCATCTTGTGTTCTGTAAGGTAGTAAACCTAGGTATTTATCTTCGGATACCTCTACTTCACAATAGAAAAACCCGAATAGTCCGGTTAGTTTAGGATTACTATCCATATAATCTACTTCTGTACAATCTTTACCTGGTATATCATTTAATGCGACATAAGGATATAAACTGTTTACGTCATAGTAATATAGGTTTTTACCATAAGGTCTGTAGACTTCTGTAATACCACCGTAATAAGCACATCTAATATCATGGTACATTTTTTTTTCCTTAATAATACCCAAAGTTTCATCTTTATAGTTTTGAGTAAGGAATTTACCTAGCGCTAGTCCAGTAATAGTCAACGATTTGTTGATATTAATATCAAATAATCTAAAATATGTACTGTTAACCTTCAGTAAAACACTTAAAAGACAATATAAGTCATTTTCTAAGTATTTTAAAGTTTCTATTTTAAAGTCTCAATGGGTGTTAGGTGTAATATTGTAATTATCTAACTTATTATAATAATAATCCGCTGGTTTATTACCTATGTAAAAGAGATTCTTTTTAATAGCGAACTTGTAAGGAAAGTCTCCCTTTAACACGGGTAATTTAAATTTTAAACATAAAGAAGATAAACTATCATTTAGTATAGGGTAACTATCTCTAATAGTAATTGATCTAGTTATACCCTTTACATCTTTTATAGAAACGGTTAGTTTTAAAATAGTATTTTTTCTTAGAAAACTACTAATTTTATAATACTCTCCATGTATAGAGTTGTATTCTAATACTGCTTTAATTATGTATAATGAATCATAATTACCAAAATTATGGCAATATACCGTATGGTCTTTATATTTAGGTTTAAGTAATTCATTTAATAATCTGTAGATTACATCATTAGAATCTAAAGTTTCGTTATCAATGTAATATAAAATAGATTTAAAACCATTTCTTTGAATACCTGCTGCATATACTTTAGTAGTATTATTTTCAGGCTCGCTATATGTTTCTAAGTCAATAACGACAAATCTAGAATCAGAAATCATATTTTCACTACCTTCAGAGAAACTGTTAGGAATAAAGTTTTTAGCTTTAATGGGAAGCAAGGACTTTATAACCTTTCTTTGTATAATTTTGTTATCTTTTATAATATATAATATGTTACCTTGACGTCTATATATCAAGTTACTAAAAGCAGTATCACGTACACTACCTATGTAATTACCATTTAAAGAATAGGCACTTTTAATTACAGTGTTACCTTCTTGGTTAATTACTAGTAAAGAAGGAGGACTATGTACATCTCTAAGACAAAACCGATGATTTCTATCAAAATGTTTGTCTTTAATAGATTTTTGTTTAAGATAAGAGACATTAAAATTTAACTTAGATATAAAATCAATTTCTGGATAATTTTTTATTCTTATAAATTTAACGATACCATTTTCGTCATAAGAAATATCTGTAATTTCATTTCCTATAATTGAAGGGTTGTTTTCTATAGGAAAATATTTACTTTGTTTGTTAAGAGTTTTAGTTAAATAACTATCAGATGTATAGTTATCAAGTTTTAAGTCTGATAAAAACCTTTTACTTACTCTATTAACAACTATGTTAAAGTAATTTATATTTTCCATTTCTATATGGTATTCGTCAAGTCTATTAGAAAGCTTGTTAATAATATCCATCCTAAACTCTTCTATATTTTGATCTATAGAATAATCTAGATTTAAAACGGTTTGTTTAGACAACATCATGTAGTTGTCGTGATTATACCTTACTTTTATTAGAACTAAATACACGTAACAACAGACATTTTATTGAGTATCAATCTTTGAAATACTAAATTGTTACTCAAGCTTTTTATGTCTAATGTAAAGAAATATGGTTTATCTCGTACAACTTTGGTTTTAAAATCAGTAGAAAAATATCTTAATTTAGGTTTATGGGGAATAAAAGGACAAGGTACCGGAACAGATTTAATAGTAATTTTATCTCTTCTACCTCTGACTTTATAATGTACGAATCTAGGAGAAATGAGGTTATGTGTTACAAGGGAAATAAACCTCGACAGGAAAAAACGATCAAGTATACCGATTTATAAAGGTTTTTTTTTTATATTTTTATGCTTTTAATAGTAGTTAATAAAGCAAATATTATTATAATAAATAAATTATTGTCACTTATAGATAAGTAAGGAGTTAATATATAGAAAATTAAACCTACTAATATGTATAAAGCATATGATGTAATAACACCTGTATCTAAACTTGCAATATTTTTACTTAAATTAAGCAATCCTTTTTCTAAACCGTATGGACCTAATAATTCTACAGATCCTTTGTCAATAACCTTAGTTGTTTGACCTCCTAATTTTAAAACCAGATCTGTAATATATCTATTATAAAATAGTTCTATTAAGAAACGTTGGTTAAAGAAACTAAAAATATTATACCCTAGTCTACTTAACTTAAAGTGTATTAATAATTTAGGTAAAAATTCAGATAATATAATAAATATAACACTTAATGAAACAGTGAATACTAAAGGTAATAATTTAAATAAAGTAGGCACAGCAAATTCAGTATCTAACATAATTTCATGTGAAGGATGTATAAATAAACTATTATCTGAAAAGAAACCAGAACCTAATCCGATGAATATATCTTTAGTGATATATCCAAAGAAAATAGAGAAAATAGCTAAAACAATTAAAGGTAAACTCATAAAGATATCACCTTCATGGGCATGTTTGTAGTTAACTAAAGGACCATTAGGATTAGTTAAAAATGTTAAATATAAAACTTTAACTGAGTACAATGTAGTAAACATAGCTCCAATTGTAGCTATAAAGTATACAACTGTACTAGAAAAGTAAAATTGTCCATATGCAGACTCTAGAATAAAATCTTTTGAATAGAAACCTGTCATAAATGGGAATGCAACTAAACTAAGACTTGCTATTAACATAACTGAATATGTTAAAGGTAAGAAAGGTCTTAACCCTCCGTATCTTCTAAAATCTTGGTTGTCTGCCACAGCGTGTATTACAGCTCCAGCTCCTAAGAAAAGAAGCCCTTTATAGAAAGCGTGGTTTACTAAATGGAATAAAGCTATATTATAAGAAGATAAACCTACAGCTATAACCATCATACCTAGTTGACTCATAGTAGAGTACGCTATAACTTTTTTAATATCTTGTTGGAATAAACCTATTAAAGAACTAAACACGGTTGTAATAGCTCCTATTCATAAACATAGTAATAATACTGTTGAACTATATTCTATTAAAGGAGAACTACGCATTAATAGATATACACCCGCTGTAACCATAGTTGCAGCGTGGATTAAAGCACTTACAGGTGTAGGCAAATATGTTGATTTATGCTATATGTAGATCAATGTTTACACTTATACGGCACAAATACTCAATAACTCACGTTATTGTTCGGACTATATCATCAATTACATTATTTGTTGATTTGTTTAATTTTAGATTTTATGATTTCTATACCTGATTCAGTTAAATGTTTTTTACTTTTAACCAGATTATATACTTTTAACCATCTCAAGTATGAAACATGTTTTTTAGTTTTCAGAGGATAATCGTGTAGATAACTTAATATTTTATTAAGTTTACCAAAATTAACTACAGTATTATAACCATTATAGCTTTTTATCTGTGTTATATAACCATCTATTATGTTAGCCAGAGATTTACTAAATTCCACATCATCTTTTTGAGAGATTACGTATCTTACAGTAACTACCTGTTTACCTGTATTACTTAAATAAGCAGAACTAGTAAAACATCCTTCTGCATCAGTAAATCCAGATAATCATGCATTATATAAATTTACTTTTTCATTTGATTCTATATGTATAATATTAGTTTTATATTTTAAATTAAAAGCTTCTAATCATGATTTAAACTGAGATTTTTTATGTTTAGTTATTAAGTTACCATTGAATATCTTTATTATTTTTAAAAGATTATCTTTATCTCTAATTCTATACTGATGAGTTTTGTTTAATTTGCTTTGTACTGATACGGATCCAAACCCTAATTCTTTTTTAATATAGAATAGTACTTGAGCATCTACGCTAGATTGTGTTATTTTAAACACTAAATAACCTCTTTTGTCAATACTAAATCCTCCATCTCCTTCAGCAAACCCTATTAATCATCATTTAAAATTTTTAACGCAAGCAGATAAAAAAACCGTTTTTTTTTCTGCTTCATCTAATGTAATTGCTTCACGTGTAGTCTCTGAAGAGCCCAAGTTATTAATTTGGTTTCCTGCGGATTGTCCCTCATTCTGGATTTTTCCGAAGCTTACTAAGTAAACAGTGGACCAGAATATCAAAACGGGATGTTCCCGCATATAGTGAAGTTTAAGGAAGGCCCTATGCAAACCCTCCATAGCCATTGGTAATCAAACGTGAAGACCTATTTGTGAACTTTTAGCCATAGCACCGATTAATAAACATATTCCAACTATAGTAACAACATCTTCACTCATAAATGGTGCTAATGAAAATACAGTTGAATAGTCTATATTACCAAATGACAGTAATATAGCAAACATACCTATTGTTAAAAAACAATCTCCTACTCTGTTAGTTAAAAATGCAGACAGTGAGCTTTGGTTTGCAGCAATTCTAGTAAATCAGAAACTTACTAAAAGATAAGAGCAAACACCTACACCCTCTCACCCTACAAACATAAGTAAAAAGTTATTAGCGGTTACAAGAATAATCATCATAAATGTGAATAAACTTAAATAACTAAAAAATCTTTGATTATGGGGATCATGACTCATATATCCTATAGAGTATACATGTACTAAAGAAGATATTATTAATACAGGTATAAGCATAGATACTGTTAAAGAATCAAAATTAAATCCTCAAGATATATTTAATGATTCTGAATCAATTCATTTAAACAAATGAATTGATACTGGTATGTTGTTTAAACCTACTTCAAAAAAAGCCAGTATTGCGCATATTGTTGTTACTATTACGGATAAACATGTTATTAATTGTGCTCCACTAACTCCGACTTTCCTACCAAAGAAACCAGATACTATTGATCCTAATAAAGGTAATACTATTAAAGCTAGATACATTATTTGAATTCTATTGCAACACTACCTCTTAATCTGTAGAATGCTACTAAAATACCTAAACCTATAGCACTTTCTGCTCCAGCTATTGCTATTATATAGATAGCATAAGTTTGGCCTAATATATCATCAAAGCTAAGTGAACTTACTAATATTAAAAATGTAATAGCTAATAGCATTATTTCAATACTTATAAGCATTAAAATTATATTTTTTCTGTTTAAAACGAATCCTAAGATTCCTATTAAAAAAAGTATTAGTGATAAATTCATCTCTATTTATATGTGTGTTAGCGTGAAGATAATAATATAGTATAAAAAGTATTAATAACTATACTATATAGTTATTATATAGATTTATTTTTATTGGAGTTATCTTGAATATTACCTTGTAAGTTCAAGTTTTCTAAACTCATAATAAAAGGGTTATTATATACTAAAAAAGGGAAGGAAGTTAAAGTTATTTAAACCTTTTATTTGGCTAATTAATTAGAAGGTCTATGGTTTCTTAAAGCATCTATTATAGTGCTATCCCCTGGATATATAATAGCTTCTCGATAATGTCTGGTATGCAATTTAGAATGCATATCAGGAAATCTATCCTTAGTAGCTTCAGAAAAATCCAACAAAGCCTTATAATGAATATTGCTTTTATATATCCCCAGATCCCTTAATGAAAAATGAGTTTTACGGGCATGGTGTGGTTTAGTTTGTTCCACCTTGTTTTCTAAAAAATCTGCACATTCATTATAGACAGGAGAAACGCTGTTTGAAGCAATATTTGTATTATCTTCGCTATTGTCTCCAGATCCAGAGTTGGATTGCGGAGCTACAGGAGTATTATTGTTTGAAGGCTGTCCTCCAGGCATTCCTGGATTATCACCAGGGTTAAGTAGACTATTAATGTCCATAGGATTATGGTTAGTACTAAGTAGTAAATAGCCTTCTAATAATTCTGAATTAAACAAAAAACAAATAAATGGAAAAGATAAATTAAATACTTTTAGTGCTAAGACAACATTAGTATTAATTATACAAAAAGCCGTTATTAGTTTAACATTAGAACTATGAAAACTAGTTAAAGTAAATATAATTGCACTGATTAAAATAATAAAGAGATTAAAACTTTGTGCAAATGCTGTAACATGGAATAAACCTCCATATATAACCATCCCTTTGTCTAAACTAATAACAAAAAGGTTATTAAAAGTTAAAAAGATGGTTAAAAATAATGATACCATAACTATTCTAGAGTAAAGTATGGATTTGTCTTTTCCTCAAAGAGGAGCATTTGAAATTAATAAATAAGTTAATAATGAGATTAACATAAGGTTTTTTTTTTTTTTTTGATTTTTTTTTTAGTTAATTAAAAGCACCATTTAGTCTAGCAAATTCTGCTATTTGACCTGAAAGTCTAGTAGTGTAACGTGGATTTTCCAACTTCAACTGTTGTTCCAAGAAACGCCCTTTATCCAATAATTCGGATATAGATTGACCGTGTGTGTTACGTAATCTATCTAATATACCTAACTTAGTTTCTAAAAATTTCTCGACAGATTGTGACATATTAATTGGAACATCTAATTGCAAGTCGCCAGCTAGATTTGAAACAAGCTTAACGTCATGTTGTATTTGAAGGTTATTAATTTGATGAACAAAATCATTTAATTGTGGAATAAGGTGATCTAAAGAAGCAATTAAAGCGTCTAATTCTAAAAAAGTTTGGCTAGTCATGTTACGGTTTGAATAATATTAAAGTTAATATATTTGCTATGCTGAATCATTCATTTGGTGTAGCGCAAGAAAAAAAAACCGTGTTTTTTTCTCGCGTTAAACTTTTAATAACTAGATAAATACATAAATCTGTCAAAAAAATCGTTTTTTTTTTATTATTTAAGATGTATGCACTATCTAATTTGTATATTACAAAACTTCGCTTTGTAATGGTAAACTTGTAAACGCATGAGGTTTAGGAGGGCTATTTAAACATCACTCTAAACTATTGTACGCTCTATTTAATAAACTTTGTAATAAATCTGTATAAAACTGAGGAGTTAATCATGGGTATCTTGAAACAGGTTTTCCTTCAACTAATTGAACGTAAACCAGATGTAAGAATACAAATGTAGCTACCACAGATATCAGAGATCCAAAACTACTTACTAAGTTTCAACCTGCGAATGCATCAGGGTAATCACTTATTCTTCTAGGCATACCTTGTAAACCTAAGAAATGTTGAGGGAAGAAAGTTACATTCACTCCGATGAAGAAAATTCAGAAATGAACTTTAGCTAACATCATGTTATAGTCTAATCCTAATATTTTAGGGATTCAGAAATATCATGCACTAAATAAAGCAAATACGGCACCCATACTTAAAACATAGTGGAAATGCTATTTATAACCAAAATAAATTGTGGACTGTATCTTTACCAGTAATAGCATTACTATTTATCCTTATCATGTAGATATTTACTAATAAAAGGAACCTTATATCATAAAGGATTTTCATATTTAATTCAGTCTTTTACAAAATCTGAATATATTTTATGCTCTACACTACCTAGAGGTGATATTTTATATTTACGAATTTCCATAAAAGGTTTAATTTTACTTACCCTATAAAATTTCATATCACAATATAATCTATTTTTCATAAAATAATCATAGATAAATAGCATACTATTAACATTTTGAAATTTAAATGAAATAGATGAGAAGTTTTTAGAATTACCTCTAATCGAGGATTTTTTACGTATAGATATAGCAGGTTTACAATTTAATATAGTACGGTCAAAATTTAATAAAGATGTAAATTCACTATATTGGAATTCTAAATTACATTCGATTCTATTACCAGCGTAATTAAAAACTATGCTTCCATCCGTATCAACTAAACCTGCAAAATAGGCATCATATAATTCTATCTTATAATTAGCTTTTAAATATTCTATATTATATAAAAGACAAGCTTCTTTAAAGCTAGGTACTTTAAGTCTAATTAAACCGTTAACGTTTTTAATAATATATGTCATATCTTCTTTAGTAGATACCACGTACGTGGAATATGGCTTATTTTTATCCGCTCTAATTCTACCTATATGTAAATAATCTTGTATACGCCTTAATATTCTAATATCTCGGTTATGTAATTTAATTCTAATTTGTTTAAGAACTTTTTTATTAGTAGTAGGCAAGAAAGCGCTTTCCTCCTTCACTATTCTAATATCAAAATTTCCGTCACCATCTATAACACCGGCAAATCAATTTCAAAATTTAGAATCTTCTTTCTCTGGTAACTGACGTGCAGTCTCTGAGAATCCTTTACAGTTTTCTGCTGATTGTATATTAGGCAATTCTGGGTTTTTTGTGCACTTTGTATCATTATTTTGACTATTTAAAAGAATAATGTTATTATTCTTACTAGCATCTAATTTATAAAGATAAAACGTATTAATAAATAGTAAACAATACAATAATAATATAGTTTCCAGCATATAGTCAGTTGCAAAATAATTAAAAATCGGCATGGTTGCACTTAGGATAAGGTTGTAACCCACAATAAGTGCGCTTAACCGCGACATTGAAGATAAATTATTCTGGCCCATTTGAGCTACCACGTAGTATGTGTCGTGAAATGCGATATCTAATGAAGCATTAGCTAGAACAACCCCACTTAATCCACCAATAGTAAACATAAATACAAATCCTAATGCAAATAGCATTGAAGGTGTTAGATGTAATGATCCACCATAACAAGTAGCTAATCAACTGAATATTTTAATACCAGTAGGCACTGCAATTATTAATGTAGCCGCTGTGAAGTAAGCACGTGTATCTACATCTAATCCAACTGTATACATGTGATGACTTCAAACAACAAAACCTAATACACCAATAGACATCATTGCATAAACCATTCCTAAGTATCCAAATACTGCCTTGTTAGAACTTGCTGAAATTGTAGTACTTATTATACCAAATCCAGGTATAATTAATATATAACGAATATTTTGATTAAAAAAACCGCATTGACTTTTAATCAATGTCAGTTTTGATTAATTCTCAAGAACTTTTATATCCTTGGTAGGACTTTATCTTGAATCGTAGTATTTTCTTCGTGATGGTTAATTAAAGACTTTATTCTTATAATTTTTGTTAAGCCATTATCTGTTAAATGTTCTCTGTCTTTGACTAATATATAGACTTTTCTTCATCTTAAATAACTTACATGTTTTCTAGACTGTAAATTAAATTTATTAAAATATTCTATAACATTTTTAGCAGTACCAAAACTAGTAGAACCATAATAGTAGGTATCTTGGGATTTTCTATACCCAATGTTACCTCCTAGACAATCTTGTATTTTTTTTAATAATATATTATTCTTTTGATCTATTTGATAATTTAATCTTATTTCTGGCTTGTTTCTTGTAGTACGGTTAATTATTTTTATTTGAAAACTAGCGTCCGCATCTGAAAAACCTGCTAATCAATGATTGTTAAAATTATCCGTTGAGTTCATAGAGAAATTAATCTTTATATCTTTATATCTATCATGATTTAATATATTATTAAGTACTTGGTCATATCTAATTTCTGATCTTAACTTACCATTTATTAAGTTGAGCACATTTATCATTCCTTCCTTTTTAGACACTATTAAAAGATAAGCTTTTTTATCTTTCACTTTTTTAACATTACAATAACCTAATTTTTCTTTTAGGTAATAAGCAAGAAACGCGTCTGGAGAGCTAAATACTATAACTAATTGTTGTGCTTTACTAAAATGGCCATCACCATCTATTAAACCTGCTAAATAATGACCTAATTGTTCGTTATTAAGAGGCTTAAGATGTCTAGGAACATGTTTTGATATATGTTTTACATGTTCTGAATTTACTACGACTCCGTTGCGTAGAGTCTCTGAGGTTCCATTTCTTGTTATTGTTCCAAACCATGAAATGTTACCTGCTGATTTACTTCTTTGTCTTAACTTTTTCACTATGTCGTGTTCGATGGAGTATTTAAAACTTTGTAACGAAGTAGTCCCAGCATACAGCAACGTTAAGAGGCCTATATATTTAACCTCTGGGTGTCCAAAGAATCAGAAAAGATGTTGGTATAAGATAGGATCACCTCCACCTGCTACTTCAAAGAATGATGTATTAAAGTTTCTGTCTGTTAATACCATAGTAATACCACCAGCTAATACAGGTAAAGATAATAATAATAAAACTGCGGTTACTACAACAGCTCACCCGAATAAAGCTAATTTGTGTAATCTAATACCAGGACTTCTCATATTCAGTATAGTTGTTATAAAGTTCATTGCACCTAATAAACTACTTATTCCTGATAAGTGTAAAGCAAAAATCGCCAAATCTACACTAGGTCCACTGTGACTTTGTATACCTGATAAAGGTGGGTACAGAGTTCAACCTGTACCGGCTCCGTTTTCTATTGTAGCTGCAAATAAAAATAATATTAAACTAGGTGGTAACAGTCAGAAACTTATATTATTAAGTCTAGGGAATGCCATATCCGGACCACCTACTAATAATGGTAATAAGAAATTACCAAAACCTCCTATCATTGCAGGCATAACCATAAAGAATATCATTAATATTGCATGAGCAGTAATAACACTGTTGTAGAGTTGATTATCTGCTATATATTGAACACCAGGTCCACTTAATTCTAATCTGATAAGTACAGAGAATGCTGTACCTAATAGTCCAGAAAATAATGCAAAGATTAAGTATAATGTACCAATATCTTTAGCATTTGAAGATAAAAATCATCGTTCTCATCACATTGAGATAGCGGATTCTCCCTTAATTGTATTTTCTTCTTCGAATATATTTAATGTTTGTTTTTCATTAGAGAGAAAATCCATAAGTTATATTTAAAAGTGTAAATGCTTTACTTATAAAAGATATTAAAGAAATCTTTGAATATGAGGCCACATATTCAAAGATTTCTTATATTGTTCATGTAAACAACAATATGTTTTTAAAGCATAAAATTTATCAGATGTATTAGATTAAACCCATTACAAAAAAAAAATTGTTTTGAGTTTTTTTTGATATGATTTTTATTGAACAGATAGGTTTTCCTACCTGGTATCATTACTAATGTGTTTATTTTTTTTTTTTTAAGCTGGAGTATTTCGAATTGCAAATTTTTCTAAATGATTATTTAGATCATGCAATAATTGCTCGTATATGTAGCTAGGAATAGGTATTCCCGCATTATGTGCGGGCAATACCCTGGTATATTCAGAATTCGGGTAATGTATCTCAAAATGTTGAACGATTACAACTCATTCTGAAAAGGGCAGAGAAGAAATCATTTGGTTTGGCCTATTGTTAATAACATATTGATCTGTAAATAAGGTAGCGATTCTAACTCTCTCGTTGGGATCTAATAATCTAAAATTTCAGGTGTTAACCTGTCATATATTATTTTTTAGGTTGTCCGGCATAATGTAATAATTAGAATTGGTTTGTCCACTAGTCGTCCTAAAAGCGTTATCACTTGTAGTTAATCCAGCTCTATTCATTAATATTGTGGTACCAGTGGACTGACCAGTAGCTCCATTAATATGTGTGGCAACGGTTTGGTTAATCTGAGGTAACTGGGCATGCAAGTGAGGATTAGCACCTATAGGGGCTAAATCATCAGTATATTGAACACTTAAATGCTGGTTATGTTGAAGATTTTCTAGCGCTTGTGGTGCAAAGTTACGATTAACAGGGGGTAATCTGTTATGAATACCGAATGCAACTTGTTCTACGGGAGGAGCATTACGATGTAATGCACCATTTTCTACACCTAGACCTAATGTATGAGGGCTAGGACTTCGACTATTTATATTAAGTATTATTACTTTTTCTAGACCTAATCCAAACGCTGTTAATTTAAGTATACCTATTAAGCCATTAAACAAAAACACATAAAAAATGAATCTAAAAAGATTATTGTATGTAATAGTATTTTTGACACATTTCAAGGAAAAATCTATTTTTATTTCAAAAAAATTATTAAAGCTTAAAACAGGTAATATTAGGTAAATATTAATATATATTTGGGTTAGAATATTTAATAAATAGACAATTGGTAACAATGTAGGACCTATAATTCAAATATAACCATGTAGCGTAAGATTTGGCATAACACCTAAATAACTTAATAAATTTAATCTGATACAATAACTTAATATACATGTAACTACTAACAATGGGAAAGTTAAATAGAATTTATTATATAGTGAACTTACCATATTATTTAAATGATTTGAAAATTTTTGGTTTTTTTCCTATTTAGATACTAATAATAAATATATATTAACTACAACTAATATTACATAAACAAAAAATAAACCTAAATGTTCACTTGCTTTTTGGGATAAATCTTCAAGATTACTACATATAAATGAAGTAAAGCTTATAAGTAGAAATAATATTAGTTTAATATTTCTAATACATTTGTTTTGTGGCATGTAATATAAAGTTGTTATAAAGTTCATTGCACCTAATAAACTACTTATTACTAATATACATATAGCCAAAATCGGTAAATTTATACCAGGTCCACTGTGACTTTGTATACCTGATAAAGGTGGGTACAGAGTTCAACCTGTACCGGCTCCGTTTTCTATTGTAACTGCAAGTAAGAATAATATTAAACTAGGTGGTAACAATCAGAAACTTATATTATTAAGTCTAGGAAATGCCATATTTGGACCACCTTCTAATAATGTTAATAACAAATTACCAAAACCTCCTATCATTGCAGGCATAATTATAAAGAATATCATTAAAATAGCATGAGCAGTAATAACACTGTTGTAGAGTTGATTATCTGCTATATATTGAACACCAGGTCCACTTAATTCTAATCTTATAAGTACAGAAAATGCCGTACCTAATAGTCCAGAAAATAATGCAAAGATTAAGTATAATGTACCAATATCTTTAGCATTTGAAGATAAAAATCACCTTTCTCATCACATTGAGATAGCTGATTTTCCTTTAGTTGGGTTATAATTAGAGATATAATCCATAAGTTATATATTTAAAAGTGTAAATGCTTTACTTATAAAAGATATTAAGGAAATCTTTGAATGTGCTGCCACATATTCAAAGATTTCTTATATTATTCATGTAAACAACAATATGTTTTTAAAGCATAAAATTTATCAGATGTATTAGATTAAACGCATTAAAAAAAAAAAAATATTTTTTTTTTGTTTTGGTTTTTATTTCTTTCTTTTTTTTCATTAAAGTATTTAATGAAAAAAAGGTTTTTTAAGCGCTCACAGAGTGCCGCGTTAAATACATATAAGAGCTATGAGATTCGAACTCATATTGGAGTGATTAAAAGTCACATACTTTACCGTTAAGTTAAGCTCTCTCACATCTTTTTTATAAAAATAGCTACAGTACTAATATTATTAAATATACTTAGTATTTTTTTTCTTTTTTTTTTTTTTAGCGCCAGAGAAAAAAAAAATAATTTTTTTTTTTTTTCTCGCACGCGCAAACTCTGTGATGCGAGAAAAAAAAAATAAAAATTTTTTTTTTGTGCTGCTCGCACACAAAGTGATGCGTTAAATGATGTGAAAAAAGCTTTCGTAATATTTAAACATTAACACTATAGGGCAAAGCCGGGCGTTCCGGTTTTTTATAATATAGGAGAATAGTAGATTAAAGTTGATACAGAATAGTGTAAACCGTCTAACACTGGAGCAGGATATATACCTAGTACAACTGTAAATACAACTAGTGTTAATAATATAAAGAATTCTCTTTTATTAAGATCAGGAATATTAACAAAGAAGAATTTAGAATATGCACCAGCAAATGCTATTCTATTAAACATGTATATTGTATATGCTGCAGAAAATACTATAGAAGAACTAGCGAAAGCACCTAGTAAAGGCATTCTTTCAAAAGTACCATATAAACACATAAATTCTCCTATAAAGTTAAGAGTTAAAGGAGTACCTGCGTTACCTAAACACAGTATGAAGAACAATATAGAAAATAATGGCATTAATTGAGTAATACCTCTATAATAAGTAATTAATCTAGTTGAAGATCTATCATATAAAACACCTCCAGCACAAACAAATAGACCACTAGATACAAAACCGTGACCTAATCCAAGTGCAATACCACCTTCTATTCCTTGAATTGAATTACTAAATACACCTAATAAGTACACCGCTGCATGACTTACAGAACTATAAGCAATAAGCTCTTTAACATCTATTGTTCTTAATGTACTAAAACTAGCGTATATTATAGTAATTACACCTATAACATAAACTACAGGTGTGAAATAAAAATAAGCTTTAGGTAATAATGGTAAAATTAATCTAAGAATACCATATAAACTTAGTTTTAATACAATTCCTGCTAGAATTATACTACCACCTAAAGGAGATTCAACGTGAGCTTTTAATAGTCAACTGTTTAAAAAGATAGTAGGTGTTTTAACCGCAAAAGCTATAAATATACCAATAAATAAAAAGATTTGAGTCATGTAATTAAAATTAGTTTTATATAATGCATCAAAATCAGTAGTTCCCATTATAGATGACATCGTAAGAATAGATAATAATAAAAATAAAGAACCTAATAATGTATATAAAAATAGGTAAAAACTGGCTCTAACTCTGTTACTAGAACCAAATAATCCGATTAATATAAATAATGGAGGTAGTATACTTTCAAAAAAAATATAGAATAGTAATACATCTAATACTAAGAAAACGGCTAATAATAATGTTTCAAGTAATAAAATAATTATTACGTAAGATTTTACATTTTCTGATATAGAACTTCAATTAGATAAAAGTGCAATAGGCATTATTATAGTAGTTAAAATTACAAAGTATATAGATATACCATCTACACCTAGATAAAAATCAAAACTACTTACTTTATGATATTCTTGCACAAATTGAAATTGGTTACTACTAAAATTAAAAAATATAAAAACGATTAATGAAACAAATAGATTAATTAAAGATGTAACTAAACCAGTTACTTTAATTTGTCTTAGATTTGAATAAGAATTGTCATGATACATTGTTGTAGAGATTAAAAAGATACCTGCTATAGGTATTAATAATAAAAGCATAAGCAACATTAGATATTAATAAAGATATATAAAAGAAATTTCCCGTTTAAAAAAATTTTTAACCCTGAGTTTTTCGAAGAAGAAAAGCGTTAAAATAAAAATAAATTTTTATAACACCCTGCATATCTGCATGGTAAAATATAAATCTAGCCGTTAAACGCTCCGCGCTTGATGTAAGACCGCGTTTAACGGCTTTATTAATAAAAAGCCTAAAGATAGCGTAGCGCTCTGCGTTAAAAACATTCTCACCCAAGAGTCGAACTTGGACACAGATATTAGGAATATCTTGTTCTGCCATTAAACTAGCAAGAGTTTTTTTTTTTTACGGTAAAACGTTAAAATAGTGAGATATTGCTAGGTATTATTTCAAAACTATATAAAATACAAGGAACTAATACAACAAAAGCAATTACTATTGGTAATAATATAGTTCAACAGAATGTCATTAATTGATCATAACGTATTCTAGGGAAAGATGCTCTTACTCATATGAAAACAAAAATCATAATACAAGATTTTAATCCTAAACTTAAACCAGATATTAGTCCTTCTATTAAAGGATAAGATAAAAATTCAAAAAATTTATCTGGGTTTTCAATAAATGTATAGTCTATTTCTTGCATTACATACAATAAAGGCATCAGGTTTAAAAGATAACCACCAAGGAAAAGAATACTTGTTAATGTACAGATAAGCACTATACTTCCATACTCTGCTAAAAAGAAAAATACAAATACAACTGCTGAATGTTCTGTCATAAATCCACTAACTAATTCAGACTCCAAAAAATAAAAAAGATGCCAAGTTAACACCGGCTTTAAACGGGTTAAATTAACAGGGGTTTACTTTAAAATCAAACCTATTTTTGTAAGCTTGACCACTGTTTAGATATTTACCTACCGTAACCTTAGATATATTTAAATAATCCGCCAAGTCCACATTACAATTAAACCTTTTTACTAAATCACCATGTAAATCATAAATACCTACTCCATGAGGATGTTTCATCTTTTTTTCACTCAAAAGTTTTTTAGTTTCTTCTGTATGAGTTTTACCGTACATAGGATTTAATACTCCAGGTTTACTTATTAAACTTTTTGCTGAATCACTATGATGTTTACTTCAAAAAGGATGATTAGTTTTGTCTTCAAATCTTTTAATCATTTTGCCTTTAGCACTATCAGTATGTTTATATCCAGTTAGACTTGTAGCTGTTCTCATAAAATTATAAAGAAGATTAAATTCAATTTTTTGTATATAACTATCTTCTAAGTCAGTTAATGCTTTATGACTAATCTTTTTACTATCGTAAGTAAACGCTCCGCGCATCATAAACGCAAAAATTAAAATTATGTAAACCGTATTTACAAATAGCAGATTGTAGCGCGCTATTAGATTTTCTATTTGTAATATGTTCATTTACTCTTAAGTAAAAATCTTTGGCACTACAAAAAAAAATATATATATTTTTTTTCTGTACTGTTTACCATTTATCAAGTTAACCAAGCTGTACACACCTGATTTATTCGAAAGTACATCTCGTTTAGACGATATAGAATTTTTATCCTGCAAATTAGAGATAGTTATAATAGGTGTAAATGGATTAATCCTTGGTGAGGATGAAGTAGAATAACACCTACGGTTTTTAAATATATTGCGGTTAAGAAATCTTTACAAGGAAGATATCGTTTAAGTGGTAACTCCTTTTTTATTATCTTTGACTTTCATCAAAGTTTGGACTATATCATGTACAAACCTCGATTAAAAAAAAAAAACCCATCGAGGTTTGTACGTTCGCGTGTAGTCTCTGAGGATCCTACTTATAATCTTCAATAAAGATTACTTTGGTTTCCTGCTGATTGCCCATTGTAACATCCTCAAGATTTTCACTCTTCCTTCTACTGTATTATGGTTACTAGCTTTTACATATTATTTCATTAATATCTTATGTTAAAACCAGTTAAGTTATTAGGATAAAGTACTGGAGGTTTTAGGGGTTTCCAGCATATAGCGAACTTTAACGAGGCCAAGTCTGTCTAGCCTCGGCTAAATCAAAAGGAGCTCTATTTGTTTCTGCAACCGCTCCTATAAAAAATATAATGAAAACCGGGAATAGTGGTACTATAAATCACACAGCTCTTTGAGCTTCTATATTTACAGTTAAATTTAAACTTCCTGTTAGTAATATTACTAATAAGATAGCACTGCTTAATATTAATTCATAACTAATTAATTGGGCTGTACTTCTAAGTGCAATGTTATTATACTTTAGAGTATAATATTTGGACCATATCTTTATCTATAGCGCGAAGCGTTAAATGCAAAATATAATACAAGTAAGAATCCTTAATTTAAACCGGTTAACCAACTAATCTATTTACAAACTACACATTATATTTATCCCATTTAACCGTTAAAGTTTTTCAGCTTTTAGCTAAAAGAGGTCTATTTTCCTCATCCGCTTTGTGAGCTGAAAGATCCTTTAACTCATATATTAATGGTATTAAATGCAATCGGTTTTTTTTCATAGATCTGGAAGGGTAATTTTTAAAATACATAAGTAATTTAAGTATATTCTCTTTATTAGAAAGATATCACTTAAAGCTATTTGTAGTTCTATCTATATATATAGATCCTCCGTACAAGTCTACTAATGGGAGAAGTAATTCTTTGGTTTTTTGAGTTAATGTGATAGCCAATTGTCCATTGGATTTATTTAAGGTTACACTACCGTCTGCGTCAAAGAAACCTGATAACCAACCATTTTCATAAGTTAATTTTTCAGGTGTGATTAGACTTATACCGTATTTAATACAAATTTTATTTAATTGCATTAAGCGGTATGAATTTCTAATTTCTCCATTTATATCATGAATTAAAGCTAAAAATCCTTTTTTTGCGCGTAAACTGTATCTTATTGCTTTTACACCAGAAACCAGTTTGATAGAGCCTCCATATACATTTTTTACTATTTGTAAGGCATGTTCATCTCTGATATCCATTGTAATATCTAAACTTGCATAACCTTTTTTAGTTAAATGGAACGAACCATCTCCATCAATTAAACCAGCTAATCATTGATTTCACCTTCTCTCTTTACCACCCGGATTTTTAGGATGGTTTACTCGTATATATGTTCTTCGGCTAATCCGGTTAGGATTAATCCGAAACATAGATAACAAACGTATGGCCTCTGAAGTTCCTACTAACGAGTTAAACGCTTTGGTTACTTGCGGATTGTTCACCTTTAAAAGGGTTTTTACTTTAGAGCCCTCTTTATTGCAAGGAGTTACACGTAAAGTACCTAGTAAAGTTTTTCGAGGTGAAGTAAACCTCTTAATGAATTTCCCGCTTATAGTTTGTTTTAAATAAAGACTCACATCTTTAACGGGCCACTTTGACCCTAAAAAAGCATATTTTGAATTAGCTGATCAACCTGCTAACAAGATACCATATGTTGCAAGTGAAGAAACTGCCAGCATATAAAGTATACCTAAGTTAAAATCTCATACTGCTAGACCAGGTCCATACGGTATAACAGCATAACCTAAAAGTGAGAATATTAAAGTTATTATAGGACCTAGGAAAAATAAAACAATATTAGCCTGTGTAGGTGATACATACTCTTTTAAAAGTAATTTAAGAGCATCTGCAAACGCTTGTAAAAGACCATAGTATCCAACTATATTAGGCCCTAGTCTTCTTTGCATACTTGCCATGGTTTTTCTTTCAGCAACTGTAACAAATGCTACAGTTAATAAAGTAGGAATAGTAACTAATAAAACTTCAATTATAGAAATGAATGTAGGTATATATAACATATTAAAATATAAAAATACTAAGTATAAAAAAAAAGATTAAAGAGTTGTGTAAACTTTTAACTTTTTTTTTTAAAAAACTTAGGTTAATGACATAGGTGATTTTCAACGCCTAAGGAAAAAAAAACCTTTTTTTCTTGCGTAATCTTGCGTCTATTATTAAAAGGCTAGTTTTTTCACGTTTTAACTAGTGAAAGGGGTTAAACAGGTAAAAAGCTCTGGAGTGAAAAACTTTATACAAAAAACGGTATATACCATCTTTTTTTTTTTTAACGCATCACTTTGTGTGCGAGCATCACAAAAAAAAAGAATTTCTTTTTTTTATTAGCGCTTAAAAAAAGAAAACCGGCTAAAAGTTATTACACTAAAGATCTTACCGACTATTTTAATAAATAATAATAATTATTCTTATCCAAGAGTCGAACTTGGATCCAGATATTAGAAGTATCCTGCTCTACCATTAAGCTAATAAGAGTTTAGATTTTTTTTTTTTTAATTTATTGTTCTTGTAGTCAAGATAAGAATTTTTCAAGTGATACTGACTCTATTGCTATAGGCATAGAGCTATGTAAAATACCACAGATTTCTGAACATTGTCCAAAGAATAAACCTTCTCTATTTATAAGTACAGAAAATTGATTTAATCTACCAGGGTAAGCATCACATTTAATACCTAAAGCGGGACAAGCATATGAATGTATTACATCCCCACTTGATACAATAAATCTAACGTGTGTTAATTCTGGAAGTATAACTCTATTATCCACTTCTAACATTCTTAATGCACCATCTTCCAGATCTGATTCAGGAACTAAGTATGAATCAAATTCTAATTCTTCATCATCTTCATTTAAGAAGTCAGGGTATTGGTAGCTTCAATATCACTGGTGACCTTCTACAAACACTGTTAAAGAAGGGTCAGTAACTTCGTCCATTAAGTATAATAATTTAAAAGATGGGAATGCGATTAA
>Ga0068630_1000083_pt1 | contig 23290 bp, 20 predicted proteins | sample InSIn4gowninarea_FD_77433 | JGI IMG/M metagenome (GOLD analysis project Ga0068630, IMG submission 77433) | Clean room microbial communities from NASA Spacecraft Assembly Facility at Jet Propulsion Laboratory, Pasadena, California, USA -... ... | reverse complement strand
AGTGTTGTTCCATTTCGAAAAGGAACAGCAAAACGTGAAAGTGCAGAAGTGTTGTTCCATTTCGAAAAGGAACAGCAAAACGTGAAAGTGCAGAAGTGTTGTTCCATTTCGAAGAGGAACAGCAAAAAGTGTTGTTCCATTCAGAAAGGAACAACAGAAAGTGTTGTTCCATTCAGAAAGGAACAACAAAAACACACAAGTGTTGTTCCTTTTGAAAAGGAACAGCAAAAACACACAAGTGCTGTTCCTTTTGAAAAGGAACAGCAAACACACAAAAGGAAAAATCAAAATGCTAAGAAGTGTATATACAGAAAAAAAAAGAGCAGCAAAATGAGTCGTGGAAAAGGAACGGCAAATGAACCGTGGAAAAGGAACGGAAAAATGAACCGTGGAAAAGGAACGGCAAATGAACCGTGGAAAAGGAACAACAAAATGAACCATGGAAAAGGAACGGTAAAATGAATCGCTGCCCCAAAAGGTGTTGTTCCTTTGGAAAAGGAACAGTAAAATAAAAGTGAAAAAGGAATGGCTGACACAAAAGGTGCTGTTCTTTTGAAAAAAAGAATAGCAAAACGAAAATGCTGTCGCTTTAGAAAAGGAACAGCAGAAACAACAAAAGTGCACACAAATGCTGTTCCTTCAGAAAAGGAACAGCAAAATGCACAAGCATGAAATGCAAGCACACAAAGAATGAATTAGCTGTTCACTGTATTGATGCTGAAGATAAGTTACACTTTGAATGAAGCAACACCTGAAACATGAAATATAAGATAAATTAGAAAAGAAACAACATTTTATTTAAAAACAAGATGTAAATAACTAAATTAAGTTACAACAGCTATGATGTTATGTCAAAAAAAATGATCCCTTTGAAAAATGTTTTGGCAGCAGTGATAAGTCATGAATCTTCAAATTGAAATCAATTCTTCATTTCTTCTATTATGAATCCATTAGGTAATGAGTTGGATGAAATTCCTTTGTTTTATTAAAATTTGTTCCAAGAATCACTCGTCCATAAATTGACCTTCTTTATTTTCCCAAGACCTGCAAAAAACGAGTGTCTACCTGCAATAAAACATTAAATCATGGAGAAAGAGAGGTGATCGGGCTCCCCTAATCCAAGAATTATGCAAAAAACAACAAGTAGTTACTATGTATAACAAATCCACTGAGAAAATAACAAAGTAAGATTTATTTTTCACCTGCGGGAGAGCAGTGGCCAACCATGCTAGCCTGCAGTGTTTTAATCACAACTTCTTTGTTTTTCTTCGAAATTGAGTGATTCCAAAGCAAAATGAGAGCTAATTCAAAGGGTTATCTTCATTAGCAACAGGTTTTAAAAATTCAATGCTATGATATGTCAAATTTGTTTAGAACAACCTGCATAATAGAGTCATTGTCGATTACCCAATCTAGACCAACGATTGATATTTCAAGCGTAACTTTTTCGTTTGATGTCGGATTCGAATGATTCAAATTGGAAATGAAAATAGATTCATTTATTTATCTCCAATAGAAACAGGTTTTGAATACAAGAAGAATTGATAGGTCAAATACTGTAAAGAACAGCCGGAAAGACAGAGTTTTAAGGGTGCTGATTTATGATAGACAGTCAGTATTTTGATCATAACTTCCCCATACAATATCGAAAATGAGTGATTCCAATTGCATTGTAAACTAGATTCATAGGGGAATCTACCATAGAAACAAGTTTTAAAAATATTGTCATTTAGGCCTCCAAAAACTGACTGTCCCAACTATGTTCTTGAGCTGCCTGCTAGACACCCTGTCAATGTTTTGGTTCTAACTTTTTCGTTTCAAATCCAAATTGAGTGATTCAAATTGGGTTAGAAAGTAGACATCAAGGGCTACTTAGGGTAGAAACAGGTTTTAAAAATATTCACTTTTGGTCCCTCAAAACATGACTGTCCTGACTGTTTTTCTAGAAAGTTCATCAAGCCCGCAAGTCAAAAAAAATGATATTCAAGCATTTTTTCAAATTGGTGATAAAAATGAAAATGAATGTTTGTAGAACTTGTTATTTTGATTATAATTCATATACATACACAAATGAATGAAAAAATTGTCACCAATGTTGATTTGCATAGCATGTTGTAAAAAAACAATTAGTTTTAGATAAAAAAACAAAATGCATTTATTTATGCCCTTATTTATTTATTTTTTTCACTAACCTACTTTGATTGAAAGATGAATATGACTACGTATATGAGTACTTCCAGTGGAGCCGTTTTCGAAATACGGCTTCATGTATACACATACCCAAATTTGAAAAATGCATGTTAATGGATATTAGGGTATGAGAAGCCAACTTCCCTTCAAAAAATGGTATCAAAAATTGTTGAAGCATGGAGTGATGTTGCAAACAAATGATGGAGTGAAACCAATCTTCAATGTATCCTTTATTTTCTTGATTTCGCATAGCCATCATATCATGAAGTTCTTGAACTTTTAAAATAGCTTGTTGATGCATAGTAAAAGAAACCTCATTTTCTTCCATAGCTTCTACAATTTTTGCATTTAAAACATTCTGAATCTCATTGTAGGTTTTCTCTAATAACACATGTGAGATAGAATGGGTGGGAAGGGTGGGTAAATTTGCCAGTTCAACATTGTAAGAATGTTGTACTGGTTTATTATGGTGAGGGTGTGGAATTAGTTGAGCAGGAAAATATGTATGGAATGGAGCATTTTGATGATGTGGCTGATTGGGTTGTGTGAATGGTTTTGATGGGCAAGCAAGGTGTTGTGAAAGAGCTGGTGAATAATATGGAGAATGTGCTTGTGCTACAAGATGAGGGAGAGTAGTCATGCCATCATAAGATGAACCATGCCCAACTTGTAAATAAGATAGGTGGTTATATTGAAATTGACATGGCTGCCCTAACACATTAGCATTCCATAATGGATTATGCAAGTATGACAATGGAGAAAAAGTGTTTTGAACCATACCTATAGGCCTTGTTGCAGCTTTCCCATCTCTTTGATATGCCACTTCCATCCTAGATAAGGAAGAGTGAGTATCTATGAGATGCTCCTTTTGGTCATGAGGGAAAAACACTTCATTTTTATGAACCTGGAAAACGTCCAATTTTTCATTTAAAGAGCTAATAAAATCAACTTTAAAATTTTCAAATAACACATTGATTTCAGCTCTTATGTCTCCCATTCTTGTAGCAGATTTGGAAAAGAAAGAACAAACATCTCTAGAATTCTTACCAGCTTTGGAGATTCCTCTTGCATACCTTATGCACAACTCACAAACATCATCATATGATAACTGAAAAACATCACCTTTTCCTATCAGATTTAAAAGTTCTAAACATTTATCTTTAATTCCTCTAAGAATGAGTGTTTTTAATATCTCTTTTTCCAAATGCTTATGCTTTGATTTTTGAAGGTTATAATGAAATCGATCTACATAATCCTCCAAACTTTCATCTTCCCCTTGTATCATATCGAAAATATCTTCATTGGCTTTGCAATAGTCTTGGTACTTCTTCAAGAATATGTTCTTCATGTCCTCCCATGTTTGGATGCAATTCCCACCTAGGCTCATGAACCATCGGAGAGCTGCTCCTTTTAGAGTAAGAGGAAACACTTTCAATCTTTGATCATTAGTACAATAATCATATCCTCTACAAAGTATTTCGAACTCAAATAAAAATGTATCTGGATCTTCATTTGCTAAACCATGAAAATTTGGTAAATATGGGGGAATTACGTGCATTTGTGTCACTTCTCCTAGATCTTTGATAGGAAATTTAAAAGTAGAAACGTGAGCCATTTCTTACCATAGCTTAAGATGTTCTTCATGTGTTTCTTCGAGGCTCCTTCTTCAAATATTCCTGTCAATTGGTTAGTGAAATGGGTGGTGCTTACATCACCACTTGTGTGAGATCATGTGATTCATTTTTTAAAAATTTCTATCTTTTTCCTAATCATTCACAAATTCAAACATCTATTTCTACCCTAGGTTCTTTAACAGTCCTGCTGGAAAGCGGACGGGGGAGCAGGGCTTTTACATGCTCCGTACGCAGGTTCTTACCTTCCGTTTTTAAGATCCAACTCTTCCCTACCAGGCACTCATCAGATTCACACTACTCTTTAGAAATGGCTACACTCTCCCCGGCAACGGCGCCAAAATGTAGAGCGATAAAAAAGTGTCTTTTGAACTCCTAATTACCTTCACATTAATTATCAACCCAGGGACGACTTTTTATTCCAAGAGTGTACTCAGTCTGAGGCGGCTATTTACTCAAGAGTAATGTTTAGTAGTACAGCGTTCAGAGAACACAAGAGTAGACGGATGCTAAACTATGACTAAATTACTTCAAATGGATAAAATCACACAAGACAGCTTATCAGTCAAGGGTGCGGAAGTGATAACCCATCCCTCTAGAAACTGATGGAAAAATTAGAGCATGGACCATAGGTCTGGGAGCTAGGCAGCGTCTTGCTGAGGCTCACTACAGCCTTAGACCTTCTCTCACACCAAAGCAGCAAATGCAAGTAAATGGAAGGGCAGAAAGTAAAATGGAATAGCAAAAGGAAATAGAACAGCAGTAAATAGAACAGCAGTAAATGGAACAGCAATCAAAAGAACTAAATCTCGCGAGTCAAAACCAACTTACTCACACTCTGCTATGAAATAACACTCTTCACTCCTCAAGCAAACTGGATGGAATATACTTCATGGAACAGCACTCATTGATGAATTATGGAACAGCAATAATCGATCATATATGCACACCTCACACTAATATAGTAATCTGACAGTTAAGGATAATACGACTATGTTTCCAAATAGAATAACATTACTTTCAGATTCCCATAATTAGGATTTCAAATGAATCAAATGACAGTAATATTCAATACAGACGCTCTGTAACAGAAATAACTAGTTGAGACTAAAAGCATGCGATCAACTCTGAAAAGATTCAATTATACAATGCAGAGTCATTACACAGATTTCCTGAGAAAAACCATTAGTGCATTGATCATAACAGAGCATAACATAGCATATGAAAGATATATCAGATTACCGAGTAATAAAGATAAGCAAACCACGCATAAATCACAGTATAATGATACAACAACAATTGTAAAGATATGATACACAATAGCAGCAGCGTACTCCACCAGAGGCTGGGCCCTTAGCCACCAGCGGACGTTGCTGGGTTACCTCAGAAGGAAAAGAGTGAACAGCAACGCCCAAATTATGTATTAATCATTAAATAGTGAAATCATTACAATAGTTGAAGCTTTGAGACTTACAGCATAAAACAATCCTTCCTTCCTCCTATCCTATCATGAATCCTTGCTTCTGAATTTCTAATTCAAATCATCAATTCGCCATCATTCGAATCCCCAAAGTCATCCTGAAGTCTCCCTCTCTCTGATCTTTGTTTTCTTTTAAATAGAGAAAGATCAGAGAGCAGTTATAACATAGATAATTACAACATGATTTCTTTTACAAATTTGGGTTGATTCTAACCAGATGATCAACAAGAAAATATATTTCCTTTCATCTCTCAACAAAAGCAAGACGAATTTGGGTTTGCAGCTAAAGTTTGGAGGACGGCCGCAACTGCAAATCTGAGAAAATCATGCTCAAAGAACCCTGCGTTTCTCTCAGTACAAGTCGAATTTGGGCAAACCGTTCTTTAATAAAGTTAATTGGGCCCGTTCTGGACAAAACCCATGTTCTGGATTTCTCAAATTCGTCTTCATTTTCTCTGAATCTCAACCATAAAACTGTCACTCCTTAAACCAGCGAATTCTGAGTTGGCAGTTTTAAAAATCAAATCTTCAATCTGGAAGTTACTTTGGAGGCTAAAAATGGTGAATAATGTTATAACCAACTTATTAGAACTATCATTGATAAAATAATGCATAATCATCAATTTATTAGAAATAAAGGAGAATAAGTAATATAAGAGCATAAATCATCATAAAATGGATTTATATAATAAATTATAATAAATGACATAATGAAGAATAGCGGAAATGGGTGGGATAAGTGTTCAAAAGTGATAACAATAATGGCATATTAACGGCCCAACAGATGGATTCCCATGGCTAGCTGGAAGTAGGGAGAGGAATGTGCTAGCCTTGCTTCTTGATGGTTGGCTTGGAAATGGCCCAAAAGGTGCAGGATTTGATATATTTCTCAACATCCAATTAGAGTTTGGGAAATAAAATTACTTTTTTAGTACAACTGATGAGCCTTAGTATTGCAACAAGAATGTTGTAACTGCCAAGGCTACCAACGTTAATTATCAACTCGGGCTTCATAAAAACATGAGAGGTATAGACACTATATGTGCACCATACAATTTGTCCTTATTTCATTGTCATGATGTAATGGAGTGAATGTAATGAAATAGAATACTAAACAAATTTCATAAATGGAAATGTTACTTTGAAAAGAAATTAATCCTAAGCAAGAACAACAATTTGTAATTGAAATCCTAAGAGCATGAATTCAAATAAACACACCTAATCTACTTTTTGAAAGGGCATGTACTAATTGTTGTTTATTCTTCCTCAATCATGGATTTAGAGCCTAGGGGCTATTATTCAACCCTAAGAGACCAAAACCAAACATTTTGAGCAAATATGGTCAAGTTTACAAGTACTAGAGGAGCACTATAAGAAGTTATAGTGTTTGCTACACGAAGTTACAGGTTTGCTATAGGAAGATATAATTCACCGAATGAATACGTAAATCAAATCTAAATGGGATGGGAAAATTTTATTTATTGAATAGAATTTATTATGTCTTAATTCCAAGTGGAATCACTCAAAAATACCTCTTCTAACACATGCTAAAAAATAGCATAAAATTACGAGTCCAAAATCTAGTAATTCAAGAATTAGTGAGCTAGTTAATCTATCAAATGCCTAACATAATCAAGTGAAAATGAAATGGGGTAAATTTTCTTATTAAATTTAATGTTTTTATGACCTAATACATATGGAATAAACTTAAACAAATCTCATTATAATGTTCTAAATAATAGAAAAAAATACTACTAGTTGTTACAAGGGACTTCTAGAAATTTTAGATTTGTGAATAAGCAGAGTAACCCAAGTAGCTCAATGATTATTATGACCTTCCAAATCTGTTCCAAGGATGAACTCATGTTTTTGATCCTAAAAAAAAAAACTCACCTCAAAAACTTAACCCAATCCTACAATAAGATATCATTAAGCCTAGATGCAGAAATAAGAAAAATAAGAACAAGAGATGAATGTGAATAAGAAGTGAAAAAAGGAAGAGTAAATTATAAAAAGGGTTATGAGGCTCCTGGGATGGCCAAGCCCATGGATACTCAAATTATTGTGAAGGAGACCCAACTTTAGAAGCTAAAAATGGCATGAATCTTCATTATTTGCATCAATCTTAGTACATCTATGCTAGAAATGAAAGTGGAGCTGCAAAAATGCAAGTTTCCCCACAAGAATACTAAGAAAAACCAACCTGTAGAGAAAAATTTGAATTGGTACTTATAAAAAATGATGAGGAATCATTCACCTTGAAACGAGGAAGCTTTCTCGTCCATAATCCCTCAAATAGTGGATCAGGTTCCCAACGCTAGGAATCTGCATTAAATGATAGGGAACACATTCCTAAATTTTGAAAATCATTGGAGAATTTGTGCAATAATTTCATAATATCTTGTTGATTTATTATCCAATATCGATCCTCCTATAGTAGGGAGAAATTCCCTAGATTATCTCCTCTCTAAATCTTCATAATCTGCCCAATATTCTCACAATATTCTTTAAAATAAATAATATTAGGAACACATATGAAATTATGTATAAAACTTCCCAATGAACATATTAAAGATAAAAAACACTATTAAGTGTATAAGGAGAGGTTTAATATAACCTTCATGTTCCTAAGAAAGGTTATATGGGCCTTAGTTTTTCTTTAATTTGGAGTCCCATCATACCCACATACTGAAACTGTTGCTCATCCTCTGAGCAACCTATCCATCCTCCTTGCCATATTTCTCTTCATGTATGCTAACATGTTTCATGTTTTGTTCTTTGGTCTATTTGATGCTATTTTTTTCTTCTCTTCTTGCTACTCTCTTATCTGCATTTCTTTCCCTATCTCATTTTCCCAAGGAATCACTAATGTAGGTTGAGGCTCCTTCTTTCTCTCAAGAGATTCTTCACCTATAATGAGTTCTATTTTTTAGGGAAACACCTTGGTTTTGGGTCATCTTCTTGGCCACCTGGATCTTGTAAATTTAATTTAAACTAATGTGTCTAGTTGCAATTTTAGAAAATGGTAAGCACTTCAATTGATGGAGTGAACTTTTGGATTCTTGGCCATGACATGCCATACTCTCCACTATTTTCTCATTGAAAACACTTAACATAGAGATGTTGATTCTTATAGAGGGATAAATGGTGGTGAATAACCTAAATAAAAAGAAAGGAATGATGTGACGACCACTCTGCTAACATGGATACCTTTCACCCTTGAAGGATTTACCATTATGCAACCAAAACTTCCTACAACAAATTCTTTAAAGTTCTACTATGTTTCTTTGTACCTTTTGGAAATTAATTAATCATTGTTCAACAACCAAGTAATATTTTTTTATCAAGGAGCTCTTATGTAGTATTGCTCATACTCTTCTAGCACTACTAGTACTCTTGTAGCACTTATTTTTTTCCCTGTAGCAACTCTATTACTTCTTGTAGCAGCCATGTTTTCTCCTATAGCATCTTTGTTTCCACCCTTACCCATTCCTTTGAATATTTCCTTGCTCCCCAAGGCTTTTAGGGTGAAATTTTCATTCCTATAAAACTCTTATTAACTTATTGTAACATTTTCTTGGACTTCCTATAGCTTTTTGGAGCCCTCTTGTAGTGCTACAGGATCTTTCTGTAGCAATTACAGTCTTCTTGTAGCAATCTCGATAGGGGGTGAAATTTGCTTTTTCAGCTACTGGGATGATGGAGAGTAGTGAGTACATGAACTGCACACAACCTGAATCCTGTAGAAACTAAATTTTGCATGCCAAGAGGTGGTGGGTCCACAATTATTATTTTTTCCCAATTTCTCTCTAATTTGTTCATTACATCTAAAATAAACTCAAAGTGATTTGAGTTAACTGGGTTACCTCTCACCTACCCCTTCACACTCCTTGTCTTCCACCATGAATAAATGATTACATCCCACTTTCTCAAGTCCTCTTCACTTTTTTCTTGTCCTCTCACCCATGTGTGGGAGTCTTGGTGGAAAAGTGAACTTAATTGCTAGATAAGGCCGAGGTTGCTCTTCTATTGGGATGGGGTCCCCTGGGTCAAATTTTGTTATTTTTTGTTAAAAATTGTAAAGTCTCTTCATTTTGAGGAGCGGAGCATGAGTAGCATAGGTTGATAGGAGTTAAAGGGGCTTTAAGAAGGTCAATGCCTATTAAGTTTGTTAGATTCAAGTAGTTTGGAGACCTACCCATGGTTCACAGAACATGGTATTGTAATGAGGAAGAATATAAAAGGAAGCCATAGAAGAGACATAAGATAGAATAGAAGTAAGAATAGTACATGATTTGGGTCTGATTTTATCTATTTTGTACTTGGGTGAAGGGGAAGGCTCCTACAGCTGTGTGTGCGGAGACCTTGGTAAATCCGTAGATGAGTGTGCACGCCCCTTTAGCTATGTGAACAAGGTTGGAAAGAAGTGTAATTGAGGGTCTGAAGCATAATAAAGGATTTTTTTGGAGAACTATTTGTGTATCTAAATATTACTATTTATCTCTGAATTTATTGTATTTATGATGTGTTAAATGCATTTAATCAGGAAAAATACATAATAGATTCACGAATATTTAGAATTGCTAATTTATATGATGTTATGCATGTTTAGCATAATCGATGAAGGACATAAATCTGCTAACGATTCATTACTGTAAAATTCGGGTTTTAAGAGTTAGCGTTCGCGAAGGTCAAGATAAATCGTGAAGGTGAAGATAAATCCCTATGTTTGACAAAAACACATCACATAGTCCTCTGGATGCAAAAGCTTGGTTCTAGCATCCTCCAATACTGCCTCGAGAGAGACTGCAGCCTGCACTACACAGGCTATTGTTGAAAGGGTTGATAGTGTAGGGTTTTGTCAGTTAGCATAGCTAACTTTGAACCTAGGTCCAAGCCCCCTTAAGCCAACAAATGGTTCTGTTTCTGGTACTGAGATCTACCTGAGGAATCTTTGTTGTGGCATAAGTGGATATCGACTAAGAAGGAGATTGAGAAGTGGATAGATTAGACATTGTATGAGTTTGTTGCCCAATAAAATAGGAATCTGCGCATGTCGAAAAAAGAGAGGTTTTATAGATATCTATATACAGAGGAACATAAAGTTTTCTTCTGCTCTTCTTCGTGTGAATTATATGAATGGTTGGCTAAATTTGCGGATGGTCAACCTACTTGGAAGTTGGATAACCCTATTTTGTGGACTCTAGAATTAGTGAAGCACCTAGAAAGATCAGAAAACAAGGTTGTGAAGGCTATCAATTATTGGATCAATAGTATTTTGGGCAGATTTATTATTGAGTTCGCGATTGATACATCTGCTAGTTATAGCGAAGTTGAATGCCAATTTTTAAAAGGACCAAGAGATAAGTATTTGAAGTCTCTGAAAACTTGGATTAAAATGCTATTGTGCAAGAAATGGGTTATGCCACTAAATTGATATTTAGATGAGACTCGACAAGAGCTACACGAAGTAGGAAATGCTTCAGAAAAGATCTAGATATAGTTTCTAAGTATAGTCCTATGTTGGTAGCATTCGACAACAAAGAAGAAAGTAGTATTCCAAAGATTCCCAGAGGTGTGCCACAGTCGGTAGATCAAGGAACTAAGGGAATACCACATCCATCCACTCCACCTCTACCATCACCTCCACCTCACACACCTACTCCTCCACCTCCACCTCCACCTCCGCTATTCAGTATGGTGAATACTATGAAAATGTCAATATCCAGGGGTCTCGGGACAGAAGATCCTGATCAATTCTGGTTTGTAGCAGATGTTGTGTAGAAGTCATAGCAAATAACAGGTGACGATCTGGAGAAAGTGTCGTTGGTCACTTTATTATAAGATATGGTGCTAAGCTGGTATATTAAGTACAATACGCCTCATTTAGATGCGTTGTTGAAAGATGCAAATGACACGCATAATAATGAATTCAGAAGGCCAACGTCTCAATCCCATTTTATGACTAAGGTCAAAGAAATTAAGCAAAAGGTGAATGAATCTACATGGGATTTTGATCAAAGGTTGAAATGTCCGCTATAATAGGCTAATCTATAGATCTTGGATGAGCAACATAAGGGTTGGTGTATTGCTTCGTTTTCACCTCATTGGATATTACCATTGTCACAGTAGAAGCTTGGAATGTGGGCTAAATAGCTATAAATTTCCATGAAGATGAAGGCTTCTCCTATTTAGGATACGAATCTGGGAGTGTAGGAGATTTAGTCGCAGTTGGCTAGCCTACATATGGAGTTGTAGGATCTCAAAAAGGGGAAAGAGGTCGAAAATGAGACTCGTTCTAAGTATGGTGCTTAAAATGCAAATGGAATGGTCATGACAAGGATCATTACCCAGTGTATAAGAACTATCTAATTGGGGGAGGTCTTCTCCCCCTAAAGCTATAAAATATTGTTGGACTGAGTAATGGTGTAGTGTCATGGTGCACTATCTCCTAAATAATAGGAAAACATCAACAGACAATTTCCATTTGTTGTAGAAGTTTTTACAGACTCCCCAACAACTATTCTACAATTTTTGTAAGTTTGTAGGTGATGATGAGTGAAATTACCGAAGCTATGAGTTAATGGTGGACAAAACACTGACATATAGGGTACAGGTTGAGACACGTCTACAGTAGGATCAAGGCACACCTGAAGCACGTGGAGGATTCTAGGGATGAGGAAGATGATGAGGGGCAGGAGCTAGAAGAGGTCACAAAAATATTATTTGTTACAACCATTGGGAACCAGGCCACTTTGCAAGAGATTTCCAGAACCTGACACACCCATATTGTGAGTATTGCCTACAATTTGACCATGTAATAGAAGATTTTCATGTTCCCATGACAAAGATACAAGAGAGGAAAAATCAACAGCCCACTCAGAACACCCAAATGATGAGGTCAGAACCATGCTAGGATGACCCCAACGTTAATATAGTTACATGCAGTGGTATAACTACTAGGGAAGATAAAGCCACAGGGAAACAGCCAAAAGATAATCATTAGGGGTGTTGGGTTGCTGACAAAGATACTAAATTTGATTTGAATAAGGCAAAAGAAACATTTATGGAGGCTATGTAAATATCCACCTTACTGAAAATATACATGTAAGGACAATCTGCATGATCATCTAGCTCATTAGAGGAAAGCATGGGCAGAGGAACCACAACCTAAATGGGTACATATATTCATCTATACCTTGGATACTATTCCACTGAATTGGTATTTAGAAACATAGCTACGACATGGAACTGTAATGTGGGATGTTCTGAAGGAAAGATTTTTGCTCACATTTAGTTTCAAGGATAGATTCAAATGTATTGATGAAGTCATATAGGAAATCAAGGTTAAGATATTTAAAACACCTGTAAAGCCTATCTCATGGGTATAACTTGACTGGAGTATGCAGCTATGCCATGCTCTAGAATGCTACGATGTTACCACAGAAGAGGGTGAGGAAGATTCCAGGAAAATAAATATCCTCGAGTTAGAGGGACATCACAAAGTTGTTGGGCCTAAGGTAGAGGTTATTGACATTTCAAAACCATTGAAGGCTAAGAAAGTGAAAATTAGATCAGAAGCATAGTCGAAGTTTGCGAATATAGGCGATTACTGGGATGATGACATAGTTGACAAGGTCGCAAAGTTATTGCGAGAATATCAGGACTTGTTTCCAACAAATTTCTCTAATTTAAAAGGGATAGTAGGTCATTTGGGTGTTATGAAGATCAATTTGATGCATGATGAGAACCCAGTAAATCAACACCCATACCGATTGAATCCTAAATACAAAGAAAAGGTGTGTGAAGAGCTAGATAAAATGCTCATAGCAGGAATTATTGAGCCTGTAGAAGAATCGGACTCGATTTGTCCTATGGTGGTTCAAGAGAAGAAGATAAAGGGAAAAATATGGATCTTCTTAGATCTAAGGAAGTTGAATGATGCTTGTGTACATGATCCATTCCCTATGCCATTTACAGATGAAGCCTCGAAAATGTTGGTGGTGAAGAAGTGTACTCTTTTACAGAAGGATTCTCAAGATATCACCAGATCGAAATCGCACCAGAAGATAGAATCAAGACTACCTTCACTACAAAATGGAGCTCTTTTAAGTATACAATTATGCCCTTTTGACTTAAGAATGCCCCTGTGATCTTTTCTAGTGTGGTAGTCACAACCTTTAAATAATTTATTCATAAGTTTTTGGAGGTCTGTTTTGATGATTGGATGGTATTTGGGTTAGTGAAAAATCATGTGACAAGTCTCCGCCTAATGCTAGATACCTGTAGGAAGTATCAGATGTTCCTAAATATGAAGAATTGTATATTTTTCATACCATATGGGATACTTTTGGGCCATGTTGTTTGTAAGTAAGGGTTGATGGTGGACCCTAAAGAAATTGTAGTGACTATCAATTTAGAGGCCCCAAGGAATGTAAAATAGTTGTGTGCAACATTGTGCCATACAATATACTATAGAAAGTTCATTACGACATATTCACAGATCACTATGCCCATGGAGAGATTATTGAAGAAATATGTGACATTTGGTTGGGATGATGATTACTAGAAAATCTTAGATGTTTTGAAGGCAAAGATGGTTACAACACCTATTCTAGTATTCCATGATTGGAAGAAATAATTCCATGTACATGTGGATGTGTCCTACTTAGCATTAGGAGTAGTGTTAACCCAACCAGGTGCAGGAGATATCAGCCATCTGATTTCATTTGCGAATAGATAACTATCTAAGGCATATAAGAATTATTCAACCATGGACCGCAATGGTTGGCGATGGTATATGCACTCCAGAAATTCAAGCACTATTTGTTGGGTACATACTTCAAAATTTTTACAGACCATTTAGCTTTGAAGTACCTGGTCAACAAGACTGTATTTGGGGTGGGGGATTTGTCGGTGGTTACTACTATTTCAGGAGTACGAATTTTTTGAGAGATTAAATTGACGAATTACACCTCTTAATATGAATTATCAATCTGGGTTTGTAAGCACGAGTTGCCTTGTGCTTTCTTTGTTCAAGGCTAGATTAAAGTTTTAACATTTCCTTATAATGATTAGTGGGGTAATAAATACATTAATACTTTTCAAACTTAAAATAAATCATGCACCTAACTCACATAAGGATACCAACAATAAAATTTAATCTAGAGACTTCAAAAATCTTTACAAACTCTGCCTAGCATTAAAATCTGAACTCAACAGGCTACTAAACTATTTACTACTGATTTCAAGTGATGAAAATGAACTTCTAATCACATAATACTCAATCAATCAAACACTCAAATTATGGTTCTAACTCTTTCAGTTTACACTCAAAAGAAATAAAGATCCACTACTTGTAATAGTAATTCAATCCTCACCCAAACAAGCAATCTATACCTAATGACTCGTTACCCTACCAACCAAGGATTTTGAAGTCAAGTATTGAACTAAAAAACACTCTATTTCATGCCTTTAACTCACTAACTTAATCTTGTATTCTCAATCAAACCACCTACAAGTCCTAATTAATCATCGTATTGAGAACACTTTTAAGCATTTAGTCTACTTGATACATAGCAATCCAATCAAACCATTTTGAGAAATTCTACTTCAAATCACCCTGTGATCACACCATTCCTCACTTGTAGGTAACTCAATTTGAAATCTATACACTGCTTGTTAAAATCCAATTGACATTTCAACATGGGACATGTATTGAAGCACTCAATGAAATAGGGGAAATCAATTATCCAACTAAACTAATAAAATCAACTATCACACAAAGCAGGGGAACTAATGAAATCAACTAATCATACAAAGCATCAAAACTAATAAAATCAACTAATCACACAAATCACTCTTTTTTATTCTGCTTTCAATCCACGTAGCCTATTGAACAATCTAAGAATCTATTTTCCAAATGAAACTGGACTAAAGCGACAATAAACCATTCAACACTTTTGAAAGCAATGTTTTATTTGCATGTACACTTATGCAGATAACTTAATCATCAATCCAATCAACTTAAAGTCAAACCGATTTTATGTCAATCACAATGTTCAAACAATCATCACATATTTCCTTATGTCACATTACCTGTAAAACAATTCAACGAAGAGTCAACCGATCCACGTTTTAGAAGAAACGAAGAAAAGATTTCGGAATAAACTAATCTCACTCTAGTTAACTTGAATCCCATTCATCCTTGATCTCTGAAGATGTTATTCAATTTAAGTATTAAAAGTGGTTTCCACACTGTCAGTGGATAAACAAACTCTTCTCAATCATCAAATGACCATGTAGTCTGGTAGATTCCATGCACATCTATGTTAATTGCAAATCAATACGATGGCAAGATTCATGAGCAGAGCATAACGTTGTTCTAGGAGAAAAACGAGAATCACACAGGGACTTAGTTGTGGATTATGAAAACGAAGGGGATTTAAAAGCATCAACCCATCTACATACTCTAAGCAACCGAACTAAGATAATTCTCATGCAGCAAACCAAACTGAAACTAAATTGCAGTAAGTGAAGGATCAATTCTAACAAACACACATAATTACTACTTATTCAGTATACAAAGCTAACCCAAATGGGTCAGCCTGGCCACACTTGGGAGCTAGCTAACTTACATTAAAGGAGAGATTTTGAATGCAATCAACTAGTCATCATTATCAATTCATCAAATGCTTAATCCGAATTCAAGGCAGAACCATTGTAGATATTTTTGATTAAAAATGAGTCTTGCAATACACAGTAATCACTCCAATGTTTATGCGCTAGCTTTAACATATTACATCCAGCCTTTTATATGCACTTAATTGAGTTTAAACAACTAAACTAAAGATGGTAAATCATAACAACCCAACTAATCTAGTCCTTCAGATCAGATGCTTTGAACCACTGGTCCAAATTGGTTCAATAACTTCCAACCAATTCTAATCTTAATGTTCACTCCAATCACAGAGGATAATCACGGATCCTTGGTGTAGTTGTAATCAAATGCATTCAGGTATCGCTGGAGGTAGCCTTGACATCTAGAAACATGCAGCCACTTATATCCTGTGTTGTTAAGTACCGAACTCAAGATAGCTCTTGGTTCACTGCTTGCTACTTCCTGCTGTCATCCTACACATCTCTGGAAGGATTACACTTTTATCATAATAATAAGTTAGTTGAGGGAGTAGCTACTTATATCTACTTAATTTCACCAATAAATAGAAAAATATAATCATAAAAGAATTAACCTCAAAATGGAGATTAGGACATTGATTAGGATAGTAGAATAACAAGTGGGTTTGGGGGTGCCAAAAATATCTAGACAGGCATGAAAAATTGTAGTGATAGGAACAAAATGAGGGATCAAAATCCTCCCATGCCGATTCTGATGCATGCCCTCTTGCATCTGCAAAAAAGGAAACTATATGCAACTGAAAGAGACTATGGTCCAAGACCAGCAGTCTTGATTAGGACCTCGATCCCTTGTCTAATTGGTAGTAAACATTTTTGAAATTGTAGTGCTAACCCTTTGGCATTCAACCGTTTAGTAGGCTTGTTCCTTGTCGCTTTCCATCGTAGAAGGTGCCTATTTTACCAGGGCAAGGCATCATTCTGGGCATAAAACTTCATGTTAGAGTCCCATACTTGCTGGTTTTCATCCCTTACAAAATGGAATAAGACCTTATATTTATTTGCCTATTCCCTGATCTTGGTGAATGTTTTTCGTAACTTGACAAGATGAATTTTTAAATTTTATTCGGCATCAAATGTAGGGGCTTTGGTTGGGGTCATCGATTACTGCAAGGTGCTACCTCTGGGTGACTTTCTTGTACATTCCTTTAGAGAATATTGATGCGGGGTGGCCTTTGTGGTGCTTCTGCTTTCTGACAGTTGAGCAGGTGACAAATTCTCTATATCTCATGCGATATCCACAGGGAATTTTAATTTGGTCATGGCAGTGGGATCTCCTCCAAGGGACTTTTTTTATTGTGGGATATCAACATCATGACAAGATGAGATATCGATATGTTTGAGGCTGGTTCCTTCGGCGTTGGTTTGCAGAGTATGGGCCATCCTTTGAGTTCGATGACGTCCTTGAGCTGATGTCTCGGCTGCAGAAACCAAGGCAGTGTTACAAGGGAACATAGGTCGCTGGTGTTTGGTCTTAGGGGTGGGGCTTTCAAGGTTTAGGGAGGGTTCTACTGGAGAATCAAATGCATTTCCTTTTTTCATGGGACTCAATTTAGGCTGGTTGGTCTTAGGTTGATCATGTTTCCTTTTTCGGTGTGAGTCCATTGTGATTTCCACAGGAATCATTATTGCACCATCCTTCAAACTATCTACGGCTCTATGGGGGAGTGCAGAAACAGTAGTGGGGGAGTGGATAGGGGTAGACTCGGACTTGGATGGAGGTGTTGTATCATCAATTTTTAGGGAGCAGCCAATAGTTCGTTGCCAACCCTTAGTCTATGTTTCTTGCCCAAGGAATTCCTCAATGAGGAAGTCCTCCCACGACTATTTTCATCACTTGAGCTTCGCGACCAATAGTATCTTAGTTAAAGTATGGTGGTATAGTGCAGTCTCAAGCTTCTTTCAATGTGACTATACACCCTTCGCCATTTTGTGCAAGCTTAATTTTAGAAAATGAGGAATATTCAATTGCCTATCTTCAATGAAATGGAGCATGAGCTGAATATGATAAAGAAATACAATAGAAAACCTTCCTTTCTAGCTCATGAAGTGTAGTAGCATCGTGAATAGTGGATGACACCATTCCTCAATGCATTTACAGAGCACTCCTTTCACCCAGCTGATCGAATTGTAGGTAGGCTTTAAAAGCAAGGTGCAATTGGGAATTTCTAGCTGCCCACCTTTGAAAAATTGCTCGCTCATGGTCGGCAACCCAATGGACCTACTCACAGACTCCTCTGTGACTCTAAATTTTAAATTTTTGACTTGGGCATGCTCACCATTGGAGCTTTGTGCGAATGGCATCGCCACTTGAGCATTATAGCCTTAAAACCTCTGTAGAAAAGGCATCCAACATTTCTCCTCCAAAATACCCTTCCATTGTTAATACTCTATGCTGTGCACAAATTAACCAAAGGTAGGTTTGTGCCTATCTACTCTGATGGTGCCTGTGTTTAACTGTAACTTCCCTTTCTCCCAATTGTCTACATTGTTGGTCTCTTACTACTTCTTTACCCATGATCGCAGTCACCCTCTATTTTAATTGTGGATGAACGATCGTCATGATGATATATTAGATATATGGGATCGATTTCTGTGATGGTGATCATCCCATCCTCAATTGGTTTGGAGAGTGGATACTTGATTATAATGCATGATCACCCTAAGGGAGCGTGTGAGTATCTCGGCTGAGAGATGATGCGTCCTCCTCATGGTGACTGAGGGGTGCCATGAAACGATGGCCAAGAAGGTGAGCAGAGATCATCACATAGCAAGGATAGACCATGAGAGGTGGCAGTTATGATTCTTGTCCTATCAATGTGCTGGAGGATAACTGCTTATGGGAATGGGAATAGACAGGTAAGAGAGTAGGATATATGATTATGGCAATCTTAGGATAGATTTAGAGGCATACTTCTATGATTTACATGTTAACCACCTATCAGTTAAATTTAAGCAGAATACAAGTGCATACCTTAACTACTTTAATGATTTTGTGTCCAGTGTGTAATCAGATGTGCTTAAGTAATGCCTGCTACAATTGTGTATTGCTACCTTGATCCTGGAAAGTTGCCATGTTGTAACTTCAGTGAGTTGAGTACTGATTCCATGAATCTATACTTAAATGGAGTGAATTACTAACCATGATCATTCTTCAACTGCTAGTGAAGACAAGACCTGTATGTGAAAACATGTTATCATATATAGAAATGATCTCTATTATGATGTAGAAAGCTTCTTTGCACATATTGTGACAACAAATCTGTAATTATAGGACACAAATTTAGACCAAATCTCAGGACCCTCATATGTAATATAAGTTCTAGTTTGGACAGAGCATGGAGAATAGGAATTTTGAATAGAGCATGGAACATAGGCATTTTGAACAAAGCATGGAATAGAGGCAGTTTGAATAGATCACGTTGAATCATAATTTTGGGATCCTCATATAAAAACAACTAAATCCAAACATAGTATAAGGCATAGGTTATTTGACATGATTTCAGAGCCTTCATATTTAATTCCATAGACCGGGTTGCTCATTATTTTAAGAAAAAGAGAACTACTCATCAATCCATTGATTATAACTAGGCTTGGAATGATGATTGCTTGGGGCATTTCTTCATTAGGGAGCTGGAAATGAATAGAAAGGGAGCTCCATGGGGTCTTCTTTTCCATAGTTATTCCTTTGGGCCCTGAAAAGAATAATTCAATGCTAAAAGGATCACTAAACTACTACTACCTTATTATTTTAATGAGCCTAAAGTAGTTAGTGCTTGAGGCATTCATGTTTAGAGATTCTAAATTTCCCATATCAGACTGTAGGGTGTTTCCTTTTCGTAAACATTTCATTGAGCCTGGAAAAGAACAATTCTATACTCAAGGAATCCCTAACTAATACTAGTCCACATTATTTATGAGCTTCAATCAGTCAATGCTTATGACCTTCATGTTTAGAGAGTCTGAAGGCTTCTATAGGATACTCCACTGGTTCCTTTTCCATAAATAATCCACCAGACCTGGATAAAGGAATAAACTTGCTCCTCGTGAATTCCTCCTTTATTCTACATGGGCTGTGGGGAGGATCACCTGCAGATATAAAAGGTGGCATCCCACTAGTTCATTTATATATATATATATATATATATATATATATAAAGAATTAGTCAACTGAACTAGCAAGGGGCCAATCATTGGAATGAATCAACTCCAATCCTAGATCCCTTCAAACTTCTTGAAAAAACTAATCATGTGAAAGTCGTTTATAACAAACTTTAAGCTAATGGCCATTTACCACAAAAGCAGTCTTTTCATCATCGATAGTACAAATACGAACTGAACCGTTATCAAAAACTTCAGCTACCTCATATGGTCCTAACCGTCTAGTAGAAAAATTACCTTTGAAATGCTTAAACTTACTATCGTATAACAAGGCCTAGTCAACTGGATGAAGGACATTCTTCTTAATAAATTTGTCATTCCATTGGGCTCTTTGGTTCTATAGTAATGCAGTTCTATGGTAGGAATATTGTCGGATCTTATCAATCTTGTTCAATTGCATCAATTTATGTTCTTGAGCCTCATTTAAATTCAAGCCCAACTGAGTGGCAGTTCTAATTTTTTTTTACCTGGAATTCGATGGGAAAGAGTACATTTTTACCATAGAATGACTCATAAGGTGTGTGTCCGGTCACATTCCTCCAAGTGATCTAGTAGGCCCATAGTGCTTTTGGTAATTTTTGCACCCAATCTTTGTGATGCATTTGAATTGTTGTTGTAAGGATGGATTCCAAAACTTTTTTCGTAGATTCCACTTTTCCATTAGCTTTGGGGTGGTAAGGGGTCGATTTGTGGTGCTTAAATTGATATTGCTCTGTGAGTACCCTGACCAACTTTGATGTAAATTTTGTTCCTTGATCAGTGACAATTTCATGAGAAACCCCAAATCTTGGAAATATGTCCTCGAACAAAAACTCTACTACTACCTTTTCAGTGGCAACATACAATGATTTAGTATCCACCCACTTGGTGACATAATCAGTGCACACCAAAATATATTTCTTCTCATTTGAGATTGGGGAGATGGGCCTTACGAAGTCCAATGCCCCCTTCTCAAAGGGTTCAATGGAAACTTGTGGTTGAAGAGGCATTTCATCAGAGACAACTGGTCTCCCCATTCATTGGCAAGCATCACAACTCAAAACAAACTTCTTGGTGTCTTTAAATAGGGTAGGCCAATAGTATCTGGTACGGAGAAATTTATATGTCATTCTTTTATCGAAAAAATGGCCACCACAAGGCTCATTGTGACTGGCACTTAATATATCATGCATTTCATCTTCCTGCACACATTGCCTCATAATCAAGTCTGGACCCATATAAAATAGATCTCCCTCGATCCAAGAGAAACTAACACTGCGCTGCACTATATTGTGCCTCTCTCAGGCCGCCATGTTTTGAGGTAGTTTTCCTGATACCAGAGAATTGGTACATAAAAAAACCAAGGATTAATAGTAGAAATGGAAAATAAAGCTTCATCTGGGAATTCATTGGGCATTAGCATTGGCATGTTTCCCTATGTAAGATTCAAATGAGATAAGAAATCAAATGCCTATAAATTATAGTTATATTGAATTCTTGTAGAAGAAGCAACCATCTAGTTATCCTACTGTCAGTAATTGGTTTATTCATTAAAAATCTAACAATAGAATGGTTGGTATGGACAAATGTCTCATAACCGGTAATATATTGTCTAAAATTCCATATAGCATGTACAACTGTTGACAGATCTTTTTCAATAACTGAATAATTTAATTCAGCGGGAGAGAGATTTTTACTAACAAAGTAAATGGCATAGGGAAAGTTATCCTCCCCTTATCCCAAAACTGCTCCTAGTGTAGTATCCAAAGCATTCATACAAATATGAAAAGGTAAGGACTAATTTGGCCCTTTTAGCACCAGAGTTGTAGATAATATCTCCTTTAGTTCCTGAAAAGCCTGTTGACAATCAACATTCCATACAAAGTTAGCATCTTTAGTTAACAATTTAAATAATGGTGTTGTAATACTAGTGAAATTATCAGTAAATCGTCTATAATAACATGTGTGCCCCAGAAAAATTCTTACCTCTTTTTGCAAGCTTGAAATAGGGATACACTAAATTACCTCGATTTTTGTTGGGTCAACTTGAATCCCTTCAAATGACACATGATGGCCTAGAACAATTCCATCAATTTGCATAATTCTACATTTATCACTACTAGGGGCTAGATCAGCTTCTTCACAACAGATCAATACCTTCTCTAGATTCTCTAAAGCCTGTGGGAAGTCATCTCCATAGACTGTGAAGTCATCCATATAGATTTCCACATAGTCATGGATCAAATCAGAGTAAATGGCAAGTACAACTCTTTGGAAAGTGGTGGGGACGTTACAAAGACCAAAGGGAAGGACTTTATATGCATAACTACCCCATGGGCATGTGAAGGTAGTCCTCTCTTGGTATTCTTTAGCTATTTGTATTTGATTGTATCCATTATAACTATCTACAAAAGAAAAATATTTCTTACTTGAAAGCATGTCGAGAACTTGATCGATGAAGGCAATGGAAAATAGTCATGCAATGTGGCCTTGTTTAGTTCTTTGTAGTCAACACAGATCCACCACTTGCCATTCTTCTTTAGAAGTACTACCAAAGATGACACCCAATTACTATTAGAAATGGGGTAAATGAAATCTGTAGCCAAACATTTCTGAAGTTCCTCCTTGACAATGTCTTTTAATGTTGGATTCATACGCCTTTGTGGTTGTTGAACAAGTCTCATTTCTTCATTTGTATAAGTATGGTGGATGCAAGTGTCTAGATGTATACCTGTAATGCCCCACTTAAAACTTATCCTACAAATTTTGTTAATATTTACATTATCTGAAGATATTGAGGAATATTGGTCTAATATAAATTTATGATTTCCATTATTCAAATTCCCCACTTAACTTCTCAAATTGAATATTATGTAGGATATGGTCTCCCTCCATTATTTCAAAATATATGTATTCATGTCACATTCCCCAATGTACCCTCACATTTACTTGTGAGAAGACATAGTCCTCTCCATCTTATCATCAATATATATTTATTCATTTCACATTCCCCAATGTACCCTCACATTTACTAAGGAAAAGACATGGTCCTCTCCATGTAATTACACTTCACATTTCCAAAAGGTACAAAGAAACATAGTAGAACTTTAAAGAATTTGTTGTAGGAAGTTTTGGTTGCATAATGGTAAATCCT
>Ga0068630_1000081_pt1 | contig 23482 bp, 9 predicted proteins | sample InSIn4gowninarea_FD_77433 | JGI IMG/M metagenome (GOLD analysis project Ga0068630, IMG submission 77433) | Clean room microbial communities from NASA Spacecraft Assembly Facility at Jet Propulsion Laboratory, Pasadena, California, USA -... ... | reverse complement strand
TTATACTTATATTTTATATAATTATTTATAATATATTATATTTTATATTATTTATTATTTTATATGTTATAAATATACTGCCATCATTGCTGCGGATATTTCTGCTGCATTTGATTCAGTTCAATTTAAAGATATTGAAATAGCTTTAAATAGAAGTTTTCCACCTTCTTTGGTAAAACTAATTATTTCATTCATCTCGGGTAGACATCTTATATTTAGACATCCTTCTACTCTGGTTTATCTTAGGATTTTTTAGAGGTGTTCCGCAAGGTTCTTCTACCGGACCCATTTTGTGGAATCTCGTTTTATATTCTCTACTTGGACTTTCCGTCCCTTTTAACATTTCTACAGTATTTCTGCATATGCAGATGATTTATCTATGGTCATTGCCGCGAACAGCAGGAGACAACTGAAGTTTGTAGGTTGCCGTGCTTTAAAAATATTAAATAATTGGACAACTTCACATTCTCTATCCATCTCAATGGAAAAAACTAAAGTTCTGTTGATGTTTAAGACGGCGAAACTAAAAAGATCCCCTTACTTTTCTCTTGGAGGAAACAGAATATCATCTGTTAAAGTTCTCAAGATTTTAGGTTTAACCATTGACTCTAATTTAACTTGGGTTCATCACGCTCGGACTTTGAGCAGATTATTGCATGACCTAGCTTTTAAATTGCTTTCTATTTCAAGGACTGGATGGGGGGTTTCGGGTCAAAATATGAAGACTTGGTATCTGACAGTTGCTGAGCGAATTATAGTGTACGCAGCTCCAGTTTGGGCTTACAAACTTAATAGTCATACAATTAGAATATTACGATCTATTCAACGATCTTTTGCTATTCGTTCTACAAGGGCCAATCGACATGTATCGGCAGACGCAGTTTTACAACTGGCGGGTCTAGTACCCATAGAATTAGTTTTATATAAAGAGTATATTTTAGGTTCTCTATTTCGTTTGAAATCACAGGTGACAGTAAATAATATGGTATATTCTCCAAGTATGGTGGATTTACCGGAATCCAGATGGTTTATTGCACCTTATGAATTTACGGTATTAAAAAGAATTATACTGGAGAATCAGGATCTTCCGGTTAATTATTTGTCTTATTTTACTAATGGTTCCAAGTCGGAGGATGGTGTTGGTTCAGCATTTTGTGTCTTTAGGGCTGATCTATGCATTCATACGTGGAAGTTTAAATTGAAAAATCACAATACGTTTTCCAGGCTGAGGCTTTTGCCATTTTACAGGCATTAACTTGGCATTTTGAACATTTTCAATCTGAACCTTTTATTTTATTTACAGACAGCCTCTCAGTTGTTGTTGACGTATCCATTCCTTATGACAGGTAATGGAAGAGGGGGCGGCTTCCATTTTTTAGGCGAGCCCCAGTGGGTGGAAGTCTGCCTTCTGCTCAGATATTGGATCTCTTAATTTTGAACCAACTTCCAGATGAGAGATCGTCACCTGGCTTGGCACCCCCAGAGGTATAATTGAGACATGGAGGACATCGGAGCCACGACAGATTTAACGCGCACCAGCTCCCTTTAGCGTACGCGGTCCCGCGTGCCAACCAGCGGAGAGAGGTGGTCACTCTCCCAAGCACTGACCTTCGGCCTTGCTGCTTCGCTTTCGGTGTACAATTGGGAACCGAGTTTCTACCACTGATCCACGTCGGGACCAGCCTCTCAGTGATTAAGGCTTTACAGAAACTCAAACAAAATAATTTTATCCTATAGTAAATTATAAAACTTTTTTTAAACCATGCTAATTTTTACGGTGGTATTAAATGGACTAAAGCCCATATTGGAACAGTGGGCAATGAACTAGCGGATTCTCTGGCTAAACAGGCAACTTCCGCAAATTATCAAGAGAATGATGTTTTTTTACCATATACTAAATCATATTTTAGGACAATCCTTCAAAACTACATGATTGAATCTTGGCAATCAATTTGGGATGCTTCAGATAAAGGGCGTTTCACTTATAAATTTCTACCTAAGGTTTCCACTTCTCACTTTTTTGGGGCTTACCTTTTGACTTGTTTATTACTAACAGAGGACCATTTCCTTCTTTCCTGCATTATATTAATAAGATTAATAGTCGTAACTGTGTGTGTTCTGGATTCGGTGATGCTTTGCATTATGTCCTAGATTGTCCTTTAACTTCTCGTTTTCATCTCAATAGGCCTCAAGCGGCTTTTGAAAATTATTGACCTCTACTCTGTTAAATTCTGATTGTAATAAGATAAAAATATGTAATTTGATGAAATGATTGGTGGAAAATGAACTTTTTTTACAACCTACTGAATAATATTCTTTCCCTATTTACATTTCTTTATCATTTTTGATATTTTTTATTTTCAAAATTTTTTTTCAGTTATATTTTTGTTTTAAATGCTTGTTACATTTCAATGTTTTATTAAGCTTTCTAATATTCTTCATTTGAACCTTTGTTACTTTTATTTTATACTTTGTTATGACGATCTCGGGCAAACTGAGCCGTTTTTTACGTTGTATTGAAACTAAAATGTTTCTTTTATATTTATATTTTTAGATGTACCATGTTTGGGATGTACTACATACTTTGTAAATTGAAAATTGTATTCTCCGGCGAGATTTAACCTGTAAGCTATGCCAGGTTCTCGTTGGGAGAGAAATAAATAAATAAATATTTACAGCATACATTGTACTCATGCCAACAGTGATGTTACTGTTTGTTTGAATTTGCGCACACAGTTTTTTTAAGAAGTGAATATTTTTCACGTTGCCTCGGAAGAAACTACATCTGGCTTCCAGAATATAATGATTAGTGTCTAAATAATTATAGTAATTTAATGTGGAGTATAAATCTTATTAATTGTTCATATGTGTTCGTTTTATGAATTTCATTTTGTTGACGATTTAAAGACGAAACTTAGAAGGATATTTTTCATCGTGCGCGCCAAACTACTTCGATAGCTGTCAGTGCCCTGAAAAAAGACTTTTCCGAAATTCCGTAGGACTTTAAAAAAATTGTAGATGCGCTTAAAAATTTGCAGCAATTACAGATTTTCAAGAGCATCTGCAGAAATTGCAGATAGTCTTAAAGAAAATGCAAAAATGCATATTTTGTGCATCGATCAAACTGGTTTTTTTTTTCATGTTCACTTTTCTTTTAACATTTAAGTATTTCCTTTGTTTTATAAAACATTCTATTATTTGTAAAATTTTAGAATGTGAATACTAATTGAATGCGACACTAAATATTTTGCTTTGCATGCATACATGAATATGACACTTTTATTTTTTGGTACGGTGATTTTATTCCTTTTTTAATTATAATGTATATCCTCTGATTTTTTTATACGTAGCACAACAGCACTAATGATACTTTTATTTTATTACTTCCACCTTTTGGTACGGTGATTTTATTCCTTTTTTAATTATAATGTATATCCTCTGATTTTTTTATACGTAGCACAACAGCACTAATGATACTTTTATTTTATTACTTCCACCAATGCAATGTATATGATCTCTCTTTAATTCCTGTAATCCTCCTTGTTATGCAAAAATTTAAATTATCAAAATGCTTCGAAATTCTCTCTCTCTCTCACTTATTTTGCAGAAATATATTTTGCAGAAATATATTTCTACAGCCGCCCGATGGGCCAGTGGATAACGTGTCTGCTTCCTAAGCCACGGGCCTGGGTTCGAATCCCGGGTGAGGCATGGATGTTCCCCTGTGTTGTCCAGTTAGGGGGAAAAATGGCTCTCCCAGTGGGCGCCCCTTCACAAGTTAGCCATCACTATCGGCGGCCCCCAGGGCCAAGAGCTTACTGCTCACATGCCACGCCGTTGGATTAAAAAAAAGTTCTACAAAATAGGCAAAATGCAAAAGGTTTTCACAAAATAACATATTTAGGTCCTATATTTTGAATTCGAATCAATATAAAGTTTGAGAATAATAATAAAATAGTGAAACAATTCTCTGTTTAATGAAAACGTTTTGAAATTTAAATTTTAAAATTTTAGGTACTTTTTATCAGAATACCTTTAATTTACTTATAATCTCATTTAAAACAAAAAAATTCATAACCCTAAACAGAAAGAATTAAGAATCAAGCGTATCGATTTCGTCAATAAATGAGGCACTATTAAAGAAAAGTATTTTAAATATCGAAGTATTTTAGTACTTGGAGGTTCCGTGATTGCTTTCTGCTTGAGGTCTATGCCAAGGTCCCTGGCATAGGATTCTCCGTACCAGACGAACAGCTCCGTGAACTCAAGCACGGGCTTGTAGGTCTTGTAGTAGACGCAGCCTTTGTACTGGAAAGCCACCAGGTTCTGCCGTTCTTCCCGGTCGGCGCAGTTCACGTATCGCAGCCAGTTAGAAGATTTCTCATCGGCTCCTTCTACGTAATGGTGGGCTTTGCCTTCTTTACGAATCTACAGATAAACGTTTTTAAAATAGCATATATTTTAATATAGCATAGCATAGTATAAAAGAGATTTTAAATGTGTCAGTCATGTGTGTGTGTCTCACAACAATATTATAGCGAACACTATAGACAATATTATAATAGGTTTTTTTTAAAATAAATTTGAACTTATGAAAAATAGAAGAAAGTAGAGGCATTTTTCTTCATACATGAAGACGGTAAAATAAAGTAGAACGGTACCTATAATGCAACAGGTATCACAAAGAGTACAAATAACGTGTATGTTTATATGTCTCCTTAAGCAATAGCTTTTCATTTTCAAATCATCGGTATTATATTTGTAAATGATGTTCCACGATTTATTCAGATATAATATGATTTTTTTGAACCTATGGTTCCCGTTGGATATTTTAGCAATCACGTAAACTACTTAAATCAGATTAAAAAATGTTTTACGAAATCCAAAGGCCCACACATTGGCCAATACTCTCAAATTAACATAAAGGCAAGTAAACATTGTGTCCCCCCTCCCGGCAAAACAAATACTGAGTTTAGGTCCCAAAGACCAGTACTGCTTAGCTGGCCAAAAGAGACTGGCAAAAAGAAATGGAAGTAGCGCAACAAGAGATAGGACTCTTTGGCATGAAGTGAAAATCTTATGAATTTTCCTTTAATGGGCCAGAGAGTGTCAAATTTCCTTTTTACCCTTGTTCAAATTTCGTTTCTTCTGTCCTCCGATCCTCATATTTGTGTTTGGTACTTTTGTCATGGTGATTGTGGATCATTGAAAAAGTACTTGAAAATTAGGGGAGGGGAAGAGGGAGAAAGAATGCCATTTATTACAGGAAAATTCTATTTTTCTGAATTTACAGGAAAGTTCTATTTACACACACCCATAATGAAAATCATAAATTTGAATTATGATTGACATGTACAATAAGAAATAGACATGTATTTCTTTTTCGTGAAAATATATACATTTTAAAAGAGTTGAAAACTTTGTTTTGAGAAATATATGCTGAGAAAGCAAATAAATATTAACGAAATGCGACAACGTGCCGATAAATTAAGTATACTGCAAAAGAGAAATCTATATAGCAAAAATCTCAAAGAACTTAAGCACACATAATTCAAAACCATCCAAATCTGAGGTGGAAATAAAAAAAAATATCGTCAGTTGAAAATTTCAGCTTCCGTGAATTCCGCATTATCGTATCCTACGAAGACTGTAGTTCAGTAGTTATCGGAGTCTCGTTAGCGCAGACAGTTTTGTCAAATTCAAACTGAAAAAAAAAATTTAATTTGACTACTCCGTGGTATATTGCTTCTAATCTTCCGATAAAATGCACATAAGAAATTCATCTAAATTTTAAAATTTGTATCTGTTGTATACTGGAAAGTCTGGAATTCCTTAAGATACATTTAAGTTTCGGAAATCAAAAACAATCAAACAAACAAAATAAACAGCATTCCGACTTTGAAAAATAAATACCCGAATTCCAAAATTTTACCAGAACACTACCACGCTTGTTTTTTGTTGGACTGATGTAAACAGATTATATAAGTAATTGGATTGATATAGTCTCGAATCAGATATTGGCGAAAAATTCACAAATTCAGAAAGAGAAAAGTCTTCTGGTTTTTGTAGATAAAACTTGGATCGATAGTATTTGGACAGTTAAGAAACATTCGCAGATGAAAGACGTTTTCGGAGTAATGGAGACGGGAGCAACATCATGGCGAATCATCCTATAGTGAGGAAGTGGAAAAATTATATTTATTCCCTGCGTAAATATAATCCATAGAGCTAATTGAAAGTCTGGATGTTACCCCAGACTAGAACTCGCATGTATTTGAAAAATGAGTGAAAGAAAATCTTACTTCGAATTTGCCAAAGAATGCAGTTGTAATAAATAGATAGTGTTCCACGCCATTTTGTACAGCTTAACAAGCCTCCAAACGCATCTCAAAAGAAACAAATTGTAATGAATTGGCTTGCTTCTAACAATATTTTACATTCACAAAATATGCAAAAGATGGAATAGTTGGACATTGTTAAGGAACATTTACCCACCGAAAAGAAAAATAAATATGATGCATTGTTAAAATAACTTGAATTTAAAGCATCACAGACTGCCACCATATTAGCTGTGTCATAAATGTTGTAGAGCATATTTTGGCAGATATCAAGCATTTTATTCATAGGCAGAACATAAAAATAGAAGAAATCTTAAAGCTTACTGAAGACACTATAAAAAACGTTAAGAGTTGGTTGATACGTGGAAGATTTATTGTGCACACGTAGAAAGTCTATAAAATACATGCGGGAAAAATATGTATAATTGAAAAAATATTCGACTTCTAAGTTATTTCTTTGGATGAAGATCAGAACCGTTGATTCTGATGTTTTCATGATCATCATGATTCAGAATGTTTTTCGAATGATTCAATAGATGGTTATTAAATTTTTAGCTGAACCCCTTTTTTTTATTCTTCTCGTGCAACGCCTCGAACAATAAAATTTCGAACTAAAATATTTTTTATTGTTTCCACACAATGGATAATATTCCGGTACCCTGAAAAATTGAGATGACCTGGGGAATAAAATTTATTTTAAAATGTTACAAGTATGGATATGACTTAACTAATGAATTGCTAACGAATATCAGTTGTTTACATGCAAAATACCAAGTCACGTGACTAAAATTATTGTTCACTGCTTAATGAAACGCAAAGTTAAATTCTCACTGCTTCAAACATATGTCAATGCAAATAAATATTGTAATTAATTTTTCAGGTTATGTTTATAGTAATTGAATTACTTTATCTTTTAACCTTTAAAATAAAATTCTAAAAGTTTATAACACATGTATTTCTTATTCTGCGAGGATACTTCATTCTCGATTTAGTTTCAAACTGAACTTTGTGCAATAGTTTTTTATTTTGATCATCACTGTGTAATTCACTTCTGAACTTGCCCACACAAAGAGTTTCAGTTAACCACCTCCCATAGTTTAATACCAAGAAAGACTCGGAGCGGCCAGTAATTCACGTGACCAGTCTCTTTCGTCTGCCTAAGCAGTAGATTCATAAATAAAAATAATAATCCAATAAAATTGAAAGATTAAACATTTGGCAACACATTATCATAAAATTTTATTTCTCGATTGCCTTTTTGCTAATATTGTCGTGATATATAGCAATGAATTAGCTAGCACATATAGTGACAAATCAGCATACAAATAATATGCCTTTATTAATGCAATAAATTGCCTTCAGTGTCACTATAAAAAGTAATTTATTATATAAGCAAGAAATCTGGCTGCAAGAGTAAGGTTTATTTTTCGAATGAGTCCTCATGGGCAGAAAATAACCTACAGTGATAAACCAAAACAACTGAAACACTTAACCTGATACTAAATCAATGTTAATAAAATCTGTAAGTTAGAAACATATAAGTCATTACTTAATTACTAACTTTTAAATTGATACTTTTTCCTTCTTTAAGCGTCTATTTGAGTAAATTTTATTGTATGAACATTCAAGTATAATAGATTTTAGAGTATGTGATGAACTGTACGTAGTTTGAATTTTGAAATTCGTTATTCCTTGGTGTTAATCCTAATTATTAGAAACAATTATTTGAAATACAGAAAGTTAAAGAAAGTCAATGATTTTCAATGTTAAACCTGTACTGTGAATAATTTCAGAAATGTCTACAGACTCAGGCAAAACATAATTAATTAAGGGTTACAAGGCGTAATAATTCTGGGTGTCACTCACCATCCAGGCGTAACCGGAGTTCTTGGCTTCGTTTCGCTTCTTGAGGATGGTGCCTTTGTAGGGTCCGAACACGATGCCCTTAGGAAGCGGGATCTCGGACCACACTCCGCGGCCGGCATTGCGGATACCGGACAGTCCCAGAGACAAGAATCCCGGGACACTCCGTTCCGCCCGGTTGTCAGCCTTTTTGGGAACCTTGATAGAAATTAGAAATGCGGAGCATTTTATGTCATTTGGATATGCGAGACGACTGTATACAAAAAACTCCATATGTTTTACAGAATCATTCAAGTTGTTTTCAAGAGAAATATTCAGTATTATTTGGTTATAAATTTCCTAGTTTATGAAATATATGTATAAAATAATAATATAATAACATATAAAATAATAAATAATATAAAATATAATATATTATAAATAATTATATAAAATATAAGTATAATTTAAAATAATGTCAAATACAATAAAATCTGCAACACTTAGAAACGACAAAACCAAGACAAATAAACTTAATCTTTGTAAATTAATAATCTTTGTAAATTTTTAATAAATGTGACTTTCGAGTGTTATTAACTTGAATAACTTGTTTTATATATTACGTTGTTTATCTGTTTAATAACCCGATACTTAATGATTTAATCATACATTTTAATTTAATTGAAATTTTTATTTTTGTGTTTCTGTGATGCCCAAATGAGCAATTTTTATCGCATAAATTTTCAACTTGTACTTTGTAATTTTTGAGATAAAATGTTTATGTGTTCCATTTGAAAAACTTCCATTCATTGGACTTAAACCTAGTTGACAAGAACATTTATTTGAAATATAAACTGTTAAGGAGTGTAAATGGCCTAAGAACAAAAATGGTTCACGTAAATATTATATAGTATTTATCGTTGAGTTCATTTATTGTACATTCAAAAAATATAATAGTGTTTATTTTATAATGTGATTAAACCAATATGAAACTGTGTAAATTGAAATAAACGAAATATGGTACCGAAAAGAAATGCGACAACATAAAACAATAGCACAGAAAAGACCTAGATACCTTTTCATCAGGTATCAGCCACAACGGCCCGTGCACGGGACAGGCGCCTTCGTAGTCACGACCGCAATCATCGCAATCTGTAAGTTCAAAAAGGATGTGCAATATTCTCAAGCAAATCAAATATCAACCGATAAATGGTCATAAAATTTCAACTATATCGTAATTCTAGATGCATTGAAAAGTTACTTCGTTAATATTACCCGTATTGTGAAACTGTATAAAGTGCATCAGAAATAACAAGAGCTTTATAGGAAGAGTTTTTTAAGTTTTATTACAGTGGTATGTGTATATTTTCCCCCTTTCTTAGCGTTTTATTGTTATTATTTTTCAACTTTTGCATTTCACTTTGCTAAATTATTAGGCTTTGAATAACCAGGCCCGATGGCTATGTAAATATTTAAGGAAAAAATGTCACAAGGAAATATATATATATATATAAGTGATCTAGAGAATACTTATTTTATAGTATATACTATAATACTTATAGTACTTATTTTATAGTATTATTTTAGAGAATACTTGATCTAGAGAATACTTATTTTATATCGTCTGAATAACATAAAATGAATATTAAGTCATAAAATAGATTTAAATCGTTTGCATTCGTCAATTTCAATTTTGAACAAAATGTTTAGAATGGCATAAATTTTACCGTATGAGCTGGATAAAATATTATTTTTTAAGATTTTTATTATGTTTTATAAGAATGTCGATGAAACAAAATTTGTTACAATCCAAAAATAATGTTCGTCTTTTAATTAATGGTTTGCTATAGTGAAGTGAATTGTGGTTATGACTTAAATACCAAAGCAACAAAAGTAAAAATTCGCAAATTCCGATGCTTTTTTTAATGTTTTCTGAATAAATGGGCAATGGCATATTTTATCGACATAGCAACAGTATAAAAGATTACACTACTGGCCATTAAAATTGCTACACCAGAAAGAACTGATAACAACAAAATGATATTTATTGGACAAATATATTATACTGGAAGTGATTGAATTTTCAAGAAATTTTGGTGCATCATAAATTCTGAGAAATTTAATACCCAGAATAACCACCTCTGGCAGTAATAGCAACACTTATACGCCTGGGAATAGTGTCAAACAGAGAATGGATGCCATGAACAGATGCCCATGTAGTTTAAACACCATGCCAAGGGAGAGGGGCAGCATGATGGGTTCAGGACTTAATCGTCCTGAACGTATCCATTCCTTATTCTGGTAACAGTCAATGGATCTCAACCGATGCGAGTAGCAATACTGCGTTAGGATAAACATAAGGTGACCAATCGTCCTCCTTTTATAGGTTCTGTCCTCCCTTGAAAAGTGTCCTCCTCTTTGATATTTTAGAACTAATCTGTTAATCTCTGTATTCAGAGATACCGTGATAAACAATTACGCATCATACGACGGTAATGCATTTTTTCTCTAAACATGAACCGACTGCTGGCTGAGTTGGGGATCTGGTCTTCAATTAAACATTTGTGGGTTTGATTCCTACCTCAGGATTGAATGTTTGTAATGGTTCTGAATCCACTTTAAACAGTAGGTCCTGGTCCAATTAGTCTTAGCGTGCAAAAAATGATTGTAGAGCTACAAACTAAACTAATATATTGAAGAAGAGTTTGAAACAAATATCACAGGAAATAACATTTTTTAATGTATATTTTTTAACACTGAATGTGTATTTAATTCTTGATAAACTAGCCGTTAAAATTCTATGTGGCGAACTTACCATAAAATTCAATGTGAAGGACATTTCTTGTTCCGAAATTTCCAATATATTTTTGAAAATGATATGCAGTAGAGCACCGATTATCCGCGAGTGAGAGAGCCGTGAAAAAAAAACATTATTTTACTATTTTTTATTATTTAATTCATTATTTATTCAAAAAAACACTTATTTTACGTTATTTTATTTATTTATTTATTTTAGTAACAGTAGAGTATTGTTTTTATACAATAAAATACTGTTATTTTTTTTTCTGAATTATGTTTGTTTATGTATATACCCCATTTTACTCTGTTTTTCGGGTTATCCGCGATTTTTATTATCCGCGATGCACCTGCCACCCAATTCCGCGGATAATCGGTGCTCTACTGTATTGATAAAAAAATATTAATTCAGTGGGAAAATACTCAATTTAATTAAATAATTAAAAGGGATATAATTAGTTTTAAATAATTTAAATTAATAAAATGTTTCATATATTTACGTTGTACTTTTTTCTTAAATTTATTGTCCTCCTTTTCATTATAAAAAAATTGGTCACCTTAATAAACAGCATATCCGGCAGGATAAAATTCAACCTTTATCGAAGTCAGACACGTTCTCTCTGTGTGTGTGTATGTGTGTGGTCTTTCGCTGGTCACGCATTTCCCCTTTTTATACGAAACATCACAACAACGTTTCGCCAGGCAACAACGTTCAAATTCAATTTGTGTATGAGACAATTTCCTCGTTGCAACACATTGTAGGTGCCGCTACCGGTGCCTGCAGTGGCGTATCTAGGCATTTCGTTTCGGAGGGGGCTGCTTTAAAAATAAAAAAGCATAATTGTAATATACTAAATACACACTCTTAATAAATTAACTATAAAACAATAACAATAAAGAAACAATGGAATTAATATCAACCAGGCTTAAAACCAGGAAAAAAACATTTTAATAAAATTGAACTATATTTTCCATGTCTCTAAAGCTGACATTTTCTATATCTGAAAGCATTAAACTTTTTAAAGCTTTGAGAACATCTTCATAGGATGAAAATCTGCCATCTACCGCTGAAATCGTCCAAACATAGTATATCGCTTATAATTTTATAGCATTCTGAAGCTGTTTCGTTAGAATTATTGTTTCAATGCCGCAAAATCTCACTAGTTCAGGAAACATTTAAACCCAGAGGAGTAACAGTCAAATACAAAGCCGGAATTTTAAATTCTTTATAAAATGTCAAACATGTAATTTTTGCGTTTTTTCGAATTATGCTTAGAACAGATTTTATCTTGCTTGACCAATTTAAAGACAATTAAATCTAAATTTTTTTTCATATACTATTAAAGATTATATGTATATCCTAAATTTTTGCATGCTGTGCAAAAAAACGCTAAAAAATTAAAAATATATATGACGTTTAAGAAAATGATTTCTTTGCTTGGAGGTTCTTTTCTGTCATATCTTCTCCAGATTTTTTGAATGCAGTAGTAAGCCGATGAAAATTCATACAAAATTGTATTCTGCCTCAAAACCCACCTGATTTCGCACAAATTTTTTAATTTTATATTTTTGGTATCTAGTTTAAGTTCTTTAATCCAATTTTTTAGTCTTTGAACGTTTCACATGTGACTAAAAAAATCGCAAATTAGTCCGTAATGCATTATGGATACGGATTTCTTAAACTATAAATGCATTTATTGATAGGCAAAAATTTAAGAAATTGAAGTGCAGTCGGTGCATATGGTTTTAGGATAATTTTCTTTCATTATTGCCTGAAAAACCTTGAAAATGACCTCCCGTTTCCTCTGCTCCATCGCCCTACCGAAGCATATTTTCAAGTCAAGAAGCTACCGTTCTCACGTGGTGCAGCGTCGTTAATAAAATAAGATTCCATCTTAAGCGATTTATGAGGTCACCAAATTTATTTTTTCTATTTTAGAAAGACTAAGTTTTGTATTTTGGATTTTTCCAAAATTTAAAATTGTGAAACATTTTCATTAAAGAAATCTTTTGATTTCGGGGTGGGCTGCAGCCCTGTCAGCCCACCCCCTGGATACGCCACTGGGTGCCTGTTTTGTTTAAATGCGTTAAAAAAACTAATACTTGGATATCACAGCATCTTCTTCCTGTCTTTTAATTTCATGTCTGTAGCATATCGTCTACTGGTGTAGTAGTTTTAATGGCCAGCAGTGTAAATGCTCAACTCAAGGTTTTTTTACAGAACAAATTATTCTAAGATATTTAAATTGTAATGTATTTCTTTCACATCAACTTAATTGAAATTTTAAGGCCATTACCTTTTCAGATGAAATCTCATCGCAAATTTAGAATTTTTTTATAAGGACTGGCAAACGTTTATCAATAATTACAAAACCTTTTCCCTTAAAAATGAAAATTACAAGGTTTAGGCCTCTGTTACGCAGAAAAAGGTAGCAAAATGATGGGAAATAAATGTGGACCTATAACACATAATGTAGAAAAATTAATGCAAACATTTTGTTGTAATTTCGACAGAATTTCTCTTATGACAAAAATCAAGATCTATGGTTTGAATTTCAGTTACACTCTTGGTACTGCATATTATCGTTTAGAAATTTAAACAGCAAATGAGTGACGATATGTATTAACTTTAAAAACATAATTTTGCTTCGAAAACTTTTGAAAAAGAGATTAAAAATTTAATGCATACTTATGGGAAATTAAAAATCCTTATGGTGTAAACTAATATGTAATTATTCGTAATACTTTTTAAGCATTCCCTCACACACACGTAAAGTTCTTTTCCGTTTCAGAATAACATTAAAAAAAAATAATCCCCAAAATAAATATTAAAAAATTATAATGGTGCATCGGTTATCGGAAAGGTAATTTTCGACAAGCAATTCTGGACGTCGCACTGTAAAAATAAGACACAAATACCAAATGTTTAATTACAATCATTATAAAAAAATCTACAGTAACTCAGTTTTATAGTTGAACTAAACATTATTATAGACACTGTGTTACTCATGCTAAGATAATTCTAGGGTTTATAAAAAAATAATTTAATTTAAATTTTTATTAAATATTTTTCTTGTTAATTGTACATATTAAATATTGATTGCGATGATCAACATTGCTATCAAACGGATTGTGAACAGTTACTGTGTAGTTTTATAAAACGTTTTTATTTATGAAATATTTGTGTGATATATGAATATACAATTTCAATAAATATGTAGCCCTTAAATAAATTATAATGCTAAAATAAGAATATAATTGAACATACGAAGAAAGTCATCATCACTTGCAACCTCTTCTTCGGTGTAACATTTACGTGCCACATTTCGCTTTGGGTATCGTCGAGCAGGCGTGGAATCAATCATCTCGTCTGCAAATTAAGAATACTCGTGCTCTTACGTTCATTTCAAATGTTTTACTGAATGAAGTTTTTGGCTAATGTAAAATTAATTGTTAGTACTTACGTAGCTTATAATTGATTTCGATATGAGAAGTACCTCGTTTTGAATCATCTAAGATTTTTTTCAACCCTTCTAGGTTAATTGTTATTGTGCTTAAAAGCATAAGTACTTTGTTCTTAGTTTTTGTAGGTAAATGAATATCAATTTCAACTTCTTGCTGTAGAGACAGAAAATAAGAGAATGAAATTAAAATGGTAATTTGATGCTACTATTGTTCAGCAATATTTAAGTAATGAAGATACGTATCGAAATGCAATGCATCGAATAAAATGCACAAACAACTAAAAATCCTTATGTTGAATTTATATTCAGTGAGAATTAGAGAAAAATATATAACTATTTGAAATAATTAAAAAGAGTTAATCAGCATGAATTTGTACTACAACAAACTGCATAGTGAAATGTCTCATATTTCATGTATCATAAATTACATTTTTAAGTGTCGAGATCAATTAGGAGTTTATATGCATAAGATTATATTCATAATAAATACAATTTATTATAAAACTAATAATGATCAATTTTCCTTGAAAATATCCATTAGAAGAGAATTTTATTTTTTCAAGGGAATTAACATTTTTATGTAAAATTAATCATTGAAAAAATGATTTCAGTTAAACAGCATATTTTTTAAAGTATTTAAAATTGAAAACATCCTAGTATACGTATAGATTATCCTTATGATATTTAAAAGTAAAAATAAAAAGCATACATCATCATTATCATCTTCTTCGGAGTTACTTGAAATAATCTTTTTGACTTGGATTTTTTCCCTTCCTGTAAATAATAAATTTGTAGCTTAATACTGAAATTATATTTTTAACAACATATGTTACGACTTTTATGTAATATATATATTTTTGTAACAACATATATGAAAGATTCGATGCAAAAGATATTGAATCTTACCTGACTTAATCTGCTTCTTAGAGCCTAATTCTTTATATTTAGACGTAGTACAGGCAGGAAAAGGCAATATTTTAGGCTTAATATTTCCCCCTGAAATGAATGTCAAAATACATACATACATAAATTATTTTATTACACGTGCGTTTTGCTGCTGTTACGTTTGCATAAAAATTACCTAGGTTTCTATTCTAAAAAGTATGAATATTGCGTGGATCAAAGACATATTTTAAAATCTTCTTTTCAAATAGAAAAGAAGACAATTAACGATTTTGTCTTCTACTAGAAAGCAAAAACTATTCTTTAATTGCGCAATGAAGCACATCATAAAAAATGAAACAAAAACGTTTTTCTAAAAACATTATTTTGAATAGCATAATATCTACACAATCACACAATTTCAAAAGGAACGGCAACATCAATTTCTCATCGGAAAAATAGATACACTTTATGTATCAGAAAGGAATTTAAAGGTTCCCTGCAAAAGCGTCGACTATTTAAAGAACCATAATCCACTTTTTCTGATCAATAGGTGCAAATATAGTAAGTGGTTGGTATGTAATGTTAAATATTATACAAAATTAATTCATAAGAAACAACATCATTACTTAACAATGAATTAAAACACTTACGAGATAATTAAAAAACGCTCTTTTTCTCTCTCTAATCTAAAAATTCGAAAGAAAAACATTTTACTCCGTATGCCATTGATAGTGACGCTATTTCAGAAATTCTACGAATATTTGAATGATATGCTCGCAATGCATAAACTACAAAACGCGGAAATATGGTTTTCCTCTCATTTGCATAGAACTATTTGGAATATATAGTTTTATTTCAGGGGGAAGTTCTATAGCTATTCTATGCTAATGTCAGTCTTTTCAAGAATTATCTTAGACATTCTGTAAGTCAAAATCTATTTACAGTAGAAGGAACAATGTCTTTTCCAAGGCAAAGATTTACTAACTTGCACTGCGTAGCCTTTTATAAAAATGATACTTTAGTTTATTAAATTTTAAACTCTACTTTTTATCGAAAAACGTAAGATTTTCATTTTAAAAATGTACAGCTGAAGTTTCATAGTATTTTCTTTGGGATAAAAAAAGAATTTTAAAGATTACTTGATTGATATTATAAATATTACATAATTAAAGAAATGTATAATTAAATCATTGCTGAAACAAGCGTTATTATTATTATTATTTAAAACTAACAAAATAAACTTATTATTTAAATTGTTGTATTATCAAGTTTTTTTTTCTCTCAATGCGCATGTATTGCCCATTGATTTATACTTTACAAACAAACGAGCATGATTAATTCAATCCAATGCATCCCATGATGCTTTATAACAATCCATCTTGTAATAAGTGCACGTATTAACCCAGCTAACACACATACATTGGCCCAACGTAATTTTCAAACGTTGGCCCAACGTAGAAATGGTACGTTGGCAAACGGTTGGCCAACCGTTGGATATTGGTTATATCCAACTCATTCCCAACACTTATCCAACGTTAATTTTCAAATGTTTGCCCAACGTAGAAACAGTACGTTAGAAAACGGTTGGCCTAACCTAAATCTAAGAAATAAGGCGAGACCAAAAGGCGTTCCCACCTCCCACGATAGCTCCTCGCAGCCACGCGGCAAAACTCCTTCCAGTCCAGAGACGTCGGCTATAATCCCAAAAGAAACATAAACAACTTGTTACCACTAAAAATCAAAATGGAGATTTCAGTCTTTGAAATACCGCAGCTGCGCACGCGTGAAATCTCACTTCTTCGCCAATCAGAAGTGATTGCTGTACATCGCAGTTTTGTAAACGTATCGCCAACGGTATGCCAACCGTTGCGAAGCCATCGGTTGAGCGTCCTACGGTTTACCGATCGTTGGCCAATCGTCTTGTAGCCATCAATTGCGCGTCCTACGGTTTACCAACCGTTGGCCAACCGTCTTGCAGCTAACGGTTGTTCATATAACGTTTTTCCAACGAAACGCCTACTATATACTTTCGAGTGCCAACGTTTTACCAACGGTCCATCCAATAACCAACGTTTAGCCAACAGATTGCCAACGTACATGTGCTAGCTGGGAAGGTTTACTTCGATTTCTACAGGAAGTAGAGTAAAGGTATGTTTCGATAAATAATTAACTTCTTATCTAAAGAGTTCAAGGGATACCTAAAATCAGTATTGAGCCAGGTACTCATATATATCAAAATATATCTGAGTAAATATAATATTGTGGACCCTCCCCTGCCACTGATAAGCATGAGATGCATATTTTTGCCATCCATTTGTAGTTTCCTCTCCCGAGATTCCTTAATTTCGTTCCCTTTGCAGAAACTCTACGTTTCACAATGCTGCCATACTCAGCATCATGCTACTGTTGTGTTAGCTTTGGAATTATAATAGCGAGCTAATTGAGCTGATAGCGTGCTAATTGATTCAACAGAAAGTAGGAATTTTCTTTAAGGAATGATAAAAAGTCAAAAAGCTTCCAAAAAGCATTCCTTACAAGAAGACAGTTACTACGTTTTATAAAGAATATTTTCAGTGCTTTATAAATGCATTATAAAAGATTTAGTTTTGTGTTTTGATCAAAAATTTCGTTTTTTAGGAAGAAGTACGTGGGGGAGAGATTTCGATGAATAGAAATTTAACTGTGTTTCTAGAACCGTGGATAAAAGGATCGTATCAATAAATGTCCAAACGTTTCTAATACTTAACACATATAGACGAAATTAACGGTCAAAAAAGAAAAAAAAACTATTTGTCTGAAAATGTATATATATGTTACCCAAGATTGAATAACGCATTCTACATAAATCAAAAATTAAAAAAAAATTATCACATTTTTCAAATTGAATGGAATTAATAGTAAAATAGGTATAGTTTAAAAGGTTAATGTACTAAATCTTTTTTTCTTGCTGCATGAAATTTCTCTGCGATAGAACGTCAATTAAAACGTTATACGAATAAAATATTTCAAAAACTTGTTCAAATGAAAACGTTATACATTACTTTAACATTAAATTCCATTTTTATAGATGTACATAATTTGTTCTTTAATACAGAAAACTGTGGCATATGGTGGTTGAAGATTCTGGGATAAAATTAACATTCTAACTAAAACTTTACAATAGAAAATACAACACAACAAAATAATACAATATAACAACAGTATACAACAGAAATATACAACGCAACAGACAATACTAATTGCATATTTTTGAGAGATAAAATTTACTTATGTAAAAATATACAAAACAATGATCTGCAGTAATATTACTGATATATGCTTTTTGGATTATTATACAATAGTTTAAAAAATTTGTAGTACCGAATTTCTTTGATGTGTAAGATTTATTCATTATTTTGATACAAAATTAATTTTTTATGCAATGCAGTACATTTTCATTTCCCAAGCTTAGGTTTAATTAGACAATATAAAGTGGGGAAAATTTTCTTTGAACAAATATTTTTTTACTATTTAAATCATTTCATATTTTATTAAGTTCAACTTAATAGCTTAAGATATTTTATCTTTACTTAAAAAAATTTTAGTTGTAAAAATGTTTAAATTTTTACAAAATTATTTTATGTTGACGTTCATGCACTTTATATTACAAGTAAAATGATTTAACAGAAACATAATAAAAATATAGTAAATGTAAATTAATGTGAATTTTATGTGATAAAAAAGTGAATCAGATTTAAATTACAAGCACAGTCAGTTTTTATGATTGGTATGAACGTGTACCATCAACATTCTACTTTGAATTTTGCAACAAAAAATATAACGCAACAAAATGAAACAAAAAAGTGATGCAACAGAAAATACTAATTGCATATTTTTGAGGGGGGAAAATTACTTATGCTAATTATATATAAATTGAAGATCTGAATTAATATCACGGATCTATGCTTTTTGGCTTATTATACAATAATTTAAAAAAAATTTTACAAACGATTTTTGCTGAAATGTAAGATTTATTCATTATACTTTGATAAAATCTTAATTATGTTCTTATGCAATATACATACATATACTTTTCTTAAACGTAGGTTTGATTAGGCAATATGAAGTAGAAAAGCAGTTTCTTTGAATGAAATAGGTCTTTTACTGTTTAAATCATTTAATATTTTAATAAAATTAACTTAATTGTTTAATTATTTTTTATCTTTATTTAAGAAAAATTTAGATATAAAATATTTTACTTTTTACTAAAAGTTTTTTATATTGACATTTACGCTCTTTATATTACGAGTAAAATAATTTAACAAAAATATAATAAAAAATTGAAAATGTAAATTAATGTGTACTTTATATAATAAAAGATCGGATCAGATTAAAATTACAAGCATAGTTAATTTTTATAATTAGTAGAAACGTATAATACAAAACTACCAAGATATAACAAAAATAATACAAAAATTCTATTTAGTATAAAATAAATCTTATCTGCGAGTAAGAATAAAACATCAATACAGGAACCAACCTTTTTTTCTTTTGCAGAAATCTGGCTGTGTTTTCTTTGGTTGCATAAACATAGGTGCACTAGGATTCAAGCCTGTTAGAATATTTATGATAAAAACAATCCAAAATGAACCTTAAATTGCAAGAAAATACTAATATTTTTAGTTTACCTGACATCCGTAATTTGTTTATCAATTTAAGTTCTCTATATTTATAGTAATTTAATAATTAATAATAGCATTAATAAGTATAAGTTAATAATAGTACTGAAAATGTAGAAAAACAATTCTTTTTCATCATTCTATAATTCTAAATCAATACAATTTTAAAGCTTTCGTATTTTCGAATAAAAATTTATAATTTTCAGTTGTAGTTCAATTTTTAAAGTGGTTGAATTTAAAATTATGTATTTTCCAAAAGCGACAAAAACAAATATTTTTTAAAGCACAATACAACAAAGAAAAAATATCTTACCAGCTTCTTTTAGCATTTCGTAATTTCGCTTTAAGTTTGCGTTTCGTACTTTTTCATATTCGCTCATTTCCTGCCATTCTTCTTGTGTGAAATACTTTTTTATATCCATGACTTGTGAATCCATTTTTTACTACGATGATAAAAAAAGTCAATTTTAAACTTTGTAGAACACTTAACATACTAGTATGAAAATCGCCTACGGAAAATATGTTGTCCTTAGAACTTTTAAAATATTCGTTAAAAAATCGTCTGCCGCAAAAAATATTAGTGTTGCCACAACGATGTAATAAAAACAAATGCAACTTTCAACTATCGTTTGCAAATGTTCAAATGTTTTATTTTAATTTAGAAAAGCCAAGTTTTTTTTATCATTGACATTGCCGGTAATTTTAATTTATCATTGAATAAGTAAAATTTCCTTTGCCTATTAAATGTGTATTAATAGCATCCTAGACGTTGTGTTCCATATTTTTTTCCATAAATGCAAAAAATAATAATAAATAATAAGAATAAATAAATAACAAAATAAAAATCAGTTTCACATGGATCAAAACATGAAATGTATATGAAAGAAAAAAAGTCATAAATTTATTTCGACGATTTTACCTTTGGCTATTTAATCGTTCTATTCAGCACGTATAAACTTAATTAAAGCGTTGATTTTCCATTAAAAATTGCAAGTAACAAATAATTGTTTTTAAACGATGGTACAATTAAAAAAATACGTTTTAAGAAAATAGTTATTCATTTTAATGCCTTATCTTCACTTGTTTTTAGTTATCTTAAGGTATAATTTAACATTGCAAAATATTTGCATTTCATGAGAATTCATTTAACTGCTACGTTAAATTTTTAGATATTATATGTAACTTTCTTTGGCGATTGCTAGAAAATATATGTATTTTTGCAAAAGCAAATTCAACCATAAACTTAAGACTCTCTCGTTTGTTACACAATAGAATTATAATATCAGTATATAAATTAAAATATCAAAAATTAGATATTTTAATTTATATTCAGTGAATGAAAACTTAGAGACAAAGCATATGATTATTATCTATTAAATGATTAAACAAATTTTATCTTCTACGATAGATTGACCTTTCAAGTATGTCGATATTATGGCTGATGCCACTACAGTATTTTTGAATCAAAATAAAAGTGTTGCCGTAGTTCAGGTTTTGTGATCTAATAAGATCTATGAGAAATTGTTTTGAATGTTAAAATTTAGAACAACACAAAATACTTCAGCTCCAATCTAAAATCTAAACTTTTCATTTTTAAATCGTCTGGAGCAAAACAAGTTTTAGAAATTTATTTTTTTTTCACAAAAAAAAGTTCTCTAATAAAAGTTTTTAAATTTTGTGAACTTTAATTTTTTAGTTAGAAAAAGTAATCATATTTTAAGTATTACCAATTGAAGTTTATATAAATAACCTACTTTTAATCATTGCTAATTTTAATAATATCGTTTTCTAGTGATTTCTTCAATCAGTTTTTTAAATAAAGACACTGTGACTTGCCTAATAAATTTCCCGGTGTAATTTTATCAAGCACAATTTATTGGTATATGCGATATTGGTATTGGTGTATACATACAGCGCCCAAATCTAGTGCTTATATTTCAAAAATATTTTATTCAATGATTTATTAAGCATTTGAAAAATGCTTGTACTTTGGATTGGGTAAAAATGTTTATAGGCAATTTCAACTTTTTCCACTGCCAATTTTGCCTGATTTTCCTGCAAAATCATGAATTATGGCTTTGTTAGTAAGATAATATTCAAATGTATTAATAAATATTGTGAAACTTGCATGAACTGGCTATATATTAAGCTTGGTATTTAAAAAGCTGAGATATAGCGAACATGATTGTCCTGAAGAAAAACGTTCTAAAAATCATCATAAATTTGGTGCCGATTACTTCCTTCTAGCTTTTATACGAAATTCGAAGCCAAGATCCTATTATATTTTACAATTCAACATTCAACTTAACAATCATATAAACTTACTGAATTGGTTATGAATTTGGGAAGAAAACATGAAATACAAATTACAAATGTAATAAATATGGAATTCAAAGAATCCATAGAGAAATGAAAACTTATAATGAATGAATCCATCTAAATTAGAAATGAATAGGATGAAATAATATAGGATGAATTTAGAATTCTAAATGAATCTATCTGTATCGGAAATGAAAACTTATGTTTGTTGCATTCTTTTTTGTTGTGTTCTTTTAAAAACTATGAAATTAAAGACAGCATAGTTAGAAAAACTAAAACTTCTTGTGAATATGAAAACGCACAACATTCAAAAGCACATATTTATAAAGGAAATAACGTACATACGTTCAAGAATAACTTGGAATTCCCTCTTTAAATGGATCTGCGAAAGTTATATGCTGCTTCCTTCATAGATTTGTGCTTTCAAACATACGTTGTAGGAAATGAGAACCAAAAATTTGATATTTATGGAAGATATTACAATTTCTCGCCCGAATAAGCTTTTCACCAAAGCAAAATCTGTTCTTAATACAGTGAAACTTGGGTGATTCGAAATCAAACGGACAATAGAAACAGTTGAAAATATCCAAAAATTCGAATTACATAAATTCACTCAAAAAGAAGAAATAAACAAAAAAGATTTAAGTTTAAGGATAATGACAAGGATAAAGATTAAAGTTAAGGATTTAACACAAACTTTATCTAAAAATACTGCTCTCGTTTATTTCTGTATCTATTTCTATTTCTATTTCTACATTTATTTCTATTTTATCATTATTAACATTTTTAGTAGCTTACGTATTTATCACTATATAAAAATTAGATATTTTAATTTATATTCAGTGAATGGAAACTTAGAGTCAAAGCATATGATTATTATCTATTAAATGATTAAACAAATTTTATCTTCTATCTTAGATTGACCTTTCAAAGTATATCGAAGTTCATGTATATATGCCAGAGTTAGTGCGTCAGGAGCTGAGTTTTTTAGATGCTGATAGAACTTATACATTAGTCGTGACAAAATCGTTAAAAAAATTTTTTCGTCAGTTCATTTTAATGCTGATGAATCAAATCACGAATCGAATTATCAACCTTGAAACTAGAACATCAATCATTTCGAAAAAAACAAAAAGCCATAAAAAATAATAATTGTCTGTGGAAGTTCAATTGTATTTTT
>Ga0068630_1000076_pt1 | contig 23913 bp, 18 predicted proteins | sample InSIn4gowninarea_FD_77433 | JGI IMG/M metagenome (GOLD analysis project Ga0068630, IMG submission 77433) | Clean room microbial communities from NASA Spacecraft Assembly Facility at Jet Propulsion Laboratory, Pasadena, California, USA -... ... | reverse complement strand
GAAAATCATTCTACGAACGGCATGCAATGGGACGCGCCAACCAATACGCTTTATTTAACCATCGGCGGGTTTACCAACGCCGGAGCGCCTTCCGCGAACTTTGCCTACATTTGTGAATACGCCTTATCGGCGGCTATTGTGGCCATTGATTTAGCTAAAGTAGAAGCTTTACCGGTTAAAGGCAGCGGCAATACCAAGTATAAGTATGACCTGCCCACGGTAGATGATCCTACCCGCAGCAATAATGCCGATGGTACCGATTCAGGCGATCCTTTTGAGGGAAACGATGGCCTAAATCAAGCTAAGGTTGTTACTGGTGGGCCGGTTACCATTCATTCTACCGGTTACCGCAACGCCTATGATTTAGTCATTACCAAAACGCCCGGCAAGGCGCGCCGCATGTACACCGTAGATAACGGCCCGAATCAAGGCTGGGGCGGTGGACCGGCGAATGAGGGAGCAAACGGTACTGTTACTAATAATTACGTGGTGGGCGAACCGGGGTCGAGCGGTCCCGGAGTAAATGATCCGCAGGTTAATAACCTCGATGGTTTCCATTACATCGGCAACCTGGATAATTACGTTGCCGGAAGCTATTACGCCGGCCACCCGAATCCCATTCGGGCTAATCCCAACGGAGCGGGCTTATATACCCGGGAAGGATCAACGGGCGTGTTCCGGACCAGTAAAAGCGGTAGCAATCCTTTACCAGCCGATTGGCCACCCGTACCGGTTAGTTTAGCGCACCCCATCGAAGGCGATTACCAGAGTCCCGGCGAAGCCGATAAATCATTGTTAACCTTTCCTACTTCTACCAACGGCCTGACGGAGTATACCGCCTCTAATTTTAACAACGGCTTAAAAGGAAGTTTACTCGCGGCCTGTTACAACGGTAATATTTATAAAATTTCTCTAAACAGTAGCGGTAACGGCGTTTTAAACAGCAAAGGCAGCAAACGCCTTAATCAGGAGGCTCCTTTTGCGGCTAATTTCGGGGCGCAGCCTTTGGATATTATTGCGCAGGGAGATGCCGACATTTTTCCGGGTTCGGTGTGGGCCGCTACATACGGCGCCAATGCCATTACTATATTTGAGCCCGTTGATTTTACTACCTGTACCAGCCAGTACAGTACTTCGTTGGATGAGGACCAGGACGGCTACTCGAACGCCGATGAAATAGATAATAAAACCAACCCTTGTTCGGCCAGCAGCAAACCCGCGGATTTTGATAACGATAAGATTTCGGATTTAAAAGATACCGACGATGATAATGATCAAATAGTTGACGCGACGGATTATTTTGGGCGGGATGCAGCCAATGGCCAAAATACTTCTTTACCGGTTAAATACGATTTGTTTAATAATTATCCGGGTACCGGTTTTTTCGGCTTAGGGTTCACCGGATTAATGAGCAATAAAAAAACGGATAATGATTATTTAAAAGTTTTCGAAGAAGATAATTTAATCGCCGGCGGGGCGGTAGGCGCTTTTTCGGTGGTAGCCGTTTCTTCGGGCGATGCCTTGGGTAATGTAAACAACCAGGAAAATGCCTTCCAGTTCGGCGTAAACGCGTCGGCGAGTACCGGACCATTTACCGTACAAGGCCGCATTCTGGGTAACTTTTTCAATAATAATCCGCAAGGTAACCAATCGCAGGGAATGTACCTGGGCACCGGTGATCAGGACAATTATTTAAAAATTGTATTGCACGCGAATGGGGGCCAAAGCAACCTGGAAGTAGTTTATGAAAACGCGGGAACTCCGGTTACAGCTCAATTCTCTCTAACGGGCGGCCTGCCGGCTGCTCACTTAGATTTATTTTTATCGGTTAATCCGATTACCGGCCAAGTGCAACCAAAATACGCCCGCTATGGCGGACCATTAACTAATCTAGGAACCCCCATTCCGGTAAGTGGGCCCTTGTTAACGGCTCTGCAAGAAAGCCCTGCTTTAGCCGTAGGCATTATTGCTACTTCCCGCAACGCGTCGCCATTTACCGCTACCTGGGATTTTATTCATGTAACCTCGGATCAGGCCGCCGCGGCCGGTACCTGGCAAACCTTAACTTCCAGCGCAGGCACCCCCATTGGCCGGGAAGAAAACGCTTACGTGCAAGCGGGAAACAAATTTTATTTGATGGGTGGCCGGGGAATCAAAGCCGTGCAGGTGTATGACCCGATTGCTAAAACCTGGACCAATAAAGCGAATGTACCTATGGAGTTACACCATTTTCAGGCGGTAACTTTAAACGGATTGATTTACGTGGTGGGCGCCTTTACGGGAAGCTACCCGCGCGAAATACCGGTTACTCAGGTCTACATCTATAATCCTACTACCGATAAATGGATCAACGGCCCGGCCATACCCCAGGCCAGGCGACGCGGATCGGCGGGGGTAGTAGTTTATGATAACAAAATTTACGTGGTCAGCGGTATTCTGGATGGGCATTGGAACGGTTGGGTAAACTGGTTCGATGAGTATGATCCGGCCACTAACACCTGGAAAACGCTCCCGAATGCTCCCCGCGCCCGCGACCATTTTCATGCCGCGGTGATTGGTACCAAACTGTACGTGGCTGGGGGGCGCCGTTCGTCGGCCAGCACCGGGCAAACATTTGCCTTAACCGTACCGGAAGTAGACGTTTATGATTTTACTACCGGAAACTGGTCTACTTTGCCCGGAAGCAGTAATTTGCCAACCCCCCGGGCGGGAGCCGGCACGGTAGCGCTGGGTAATGAACTCATCGTAATTGGGGGCGAAAGCCAGCAACCAGCTGGTCATCTAGAAACGGAAGCGCTGCATGTAAATAGCCATACGTGGCGCCGGTTAGCTAATTTAAAACAAGGGCGGCACGGCACCCAGGCCATTGAAAACAATAACGGTATTTACATAGCTACGGGCGCCGGAAACCAAGGCGGTAGTCCGTTGCTTACTTCCCACGAAGTGTACTTCCCGGCAAATGCCACCGCACCCACCGGCGTTACTTTAACGCAGAGTTCCTTAAATGCACCCGCTAGTGTAAGTTTTGACCAGGTAACTACTAATGCCAACACCAGTAAAACCTTTGTTATATCAAATACGGGTTCTAATCAGGCCATTGTTATTTCGGCAATTACCAAGTCCGGCGATGCTGCTTTTACTTTTAGTGTTCCGTATATTTTGCCGTTTGTAATTCCGGCCGGCGCGAGCGCTACCTTAAACGTAAATTTTAACCCAACTACCACTGGCCCTAAAACAGGTAGTTTAGTTATTCAGCATTCGGGAAATGGCGGCTCCGCTACCCTGGCTTTAAGCGGGCAGGCCGGTATAACTTCTACTGCACCAACGTATTTAATTAACACGGGTGGCCCGGCGTTGAACCTGGAAAATAAAAACTGGGCAGCAGATACGTACTTTAACGGCGGTAAAGTTTATACCAATAACAGTATTGCCGATATAACCCATACCGCTTCCGACCAGCTTTATAAAACCGAACGCAGTTCGGCCACGCCGTTTAGCTACGCTTTTCCGGTTCCCAATGGCACTTACCGGGTAAATCTGCACTTCGCGGAAATATACTGGGGAGCTACCGGCGGCGGTCCGGCCGGCAATGGCAAACGGGTTTTCAGCGTTAACTTAGAAGGCGGAACCGTAGAGCTACCTGATTTTGATATTTACGCCGAAGCAGGGGCGATGAAAGCCCTGGTAAAAACGTTCGATGTAATTGTAACGGATGGTACGCTTCAGATTGATTTTTCGGTAATCGTAGATCAACCTAAAATTTCGGCGATTGAGATTAATCCGGCTCCGGCGAGTGTGCCCATTACCGCCAATCCTACCTCGTTGCATTTCTTTAGTCAGCAGGCCGGAACAACTTCGACGGCTCAGAATATAACGCTTACCAATAGCAGCGCTAACGCGCAGCAAATTACCTCCGTAACGCTTACGGGCACTAATAACGCCGAATTTGCGCATAACTTTGCTAATGCCCTAACTTTAAATGCCCAAGCATCTACGGTTGTTGCGGTAACGTTTAAACCAACTGCCTTAGGCACTAAAGTAGCCCAGTTGTACGTAACGTACAGCAACGGGGTAGCGCCACTGGTAATTGGGCTAACCGGCGAAGGTACCCAGAATCCTAATCAGGCACCAACGGCTAACGCCGGTCCCGATCAAACCATAACCTTACCGCCGGCAAATGTGGTACTGGCGGGTTCCGGCACGGATGCGGATGGTACCATAACCGGCTATACCTGGGGCCAGATAAGCGGACCTAATACGGCTAGTTTTAACAGTAAAACCGTGGCTAACCCATTGGTTGGCGGCTTGGGGGCGGGCACTTATACTTTTAACTTAGTAGTAACCGATAATTTAGGTACCAGTAGCGTGGCGGATCAGGTAAAAGTAACGGTTAATCCGGCGCCCAATGCTGGTCCGCAAGTAGTAAGCTTTACTTTGATGAACGCCACCACGGATCAGCCCATCCGGGAGATGACGCCGGGGGAAGTGATAAACAGTACTACGTTTAACAATATTGCCATTCGGGCCAATACCAACCCGGCTACGATAGGCAGAGTAGTGTTTAACTTAAGCGGCAAACAAACCCGGAATATTACCGAGTCGGTAGCGCCCTATGCCTTATTCGGCGATACCAACGGCAACTATAGTAACTGGAGCCCCGCCGCCGGGAACTACACTTTGAAAGCTACCCCTTATACCGCCGCCAGCGGCGGTACGGCCGGTACCCCGCTAACCTTAAGTTTCAGCGTGGCCGCCCAAGGTGCCCGAACAGGCACTATGCCGGAGTTTGCAGTGGCAAATACCGCTTCATTGCAGGTTTACCCGAACCCCAGTACCAGCGGTGAGCTGACCCTAACACTCCCGCAAGCAGTTTCCGGCGAAGTTGTTTACGAACTAGTATCGGTAACTGGCGCTACTTTAAAGCAAGGCAAGCTTTTGTTGGCACGGCCAACCAACCAGCTGCATTTTAACTTTTCGGAGCAGATGCAACAGTCGGGCATGTATTATTTGCGCGTGCAAAGCAGTACGTTGCACGAATGGATAAAACTGGTCCGTTAATACTTACTGTAAAACTAGAAGCGTTTTTAGGAAAGTTAAAAACCAAAGCCTGCACCGGCGGGCTTTGGTTTTTATAACTAACATCAGATCGGGGGTTAATTTGTCAACTTTAATACCTACCCGATATATTTCGATCTAAACCTTTCCTACTTGTACCTATTATTTTAACTACTTTTGTTATTTAATGGTAAAAACTCAATTTAGAATAAGACTTTAAACAGAGTTTTAGAAAAACAAAACGAAATATTTTACCTCGGGGTACTTCCTTCGTACAACAACCCAAATTAATAATCACCCGACCTATGACTTGGCTCCACACGCTGTTGCTCGCCGATTTTGACAAAATAGATTTGATATACACCCTGATTTTAGCTTTTTCCGGCAGTATACTTTTCTTGACCGGGTACCTGGCCCAGGAAGAACAATTGAAACCGCAGGAACAATACCCCGAGCTTTTTAAAGCCGTACAGAGTAAAGGAATTTTTCCGGACTCCAAGACTTTCCCGGATTGCATACCGATACTGGCGCCGGAACTCATCCAGGAAGCTTACAACAGCGAAAAAGACAAACCAGACTTTGATTTAAAAGCTTTTGTGCTGCAAAATTTTAAATTACCGGCTACTCCGGCGGCTAATTTTACTTCCGATACCAGTTTACCGGTAACCGAGCACATCAATAAACTGTGGCCTTTACTTACCCGGCAGGCCATTAACGATTTTAGCTCCCGCATTCATTTACCAAATCCGTACCTGGTGCCGGGCGGGCGTTTCCGCGAAATTTATTACTGGGATAGTTACTTTAGCATGCTGGGCTTGCAGGTAAACGGCGATTACCAATTAATCGAAGAGATGGTTAATAATTTTACTTTTTTGATTGAATCGGTGGGCCACATCCCCAATGGTAACCGCAGTTATTATACTAGCCGGTCGCAACCGCCTTTTTACGCTTTAATGCTGCAATTGTTAAGCGAGATTAAAGGTGATGCGGTATGGCAAAAGTACGCGCCGGCTTTAAAGAAAGAATACGATTACTGGATGGAAGGGGTAACCAGTTTATCGGAAGAAAAACCCACGCACCGCCGCTCCGTACGTCTGCCCGATGGGGGCATCCTGAACCGTTATTGGGACGATTGCCCCGATCCCCGGCCAGAATCGTACGTGGAAGACGTGGACCTGGCGAAGATAACGGAACAGCAGCCGGAAGATTTATACCGCCACATTCGGGCGGCCGCCGAGTCGGGTTGGGATTTCAGCAGCCGCTGGTTTGCCGACGGCCAAACCATGAAAACCATTCATACCACCGATATTATACCGGTAGATTTAAATGCCTTGCTCTACAACGTAGAACTTACCTTAGCGCACATCGCGCACCTGGAAAATAACGAAGAACAAGCGAAGCACTATAAAGACCTGGCGCATATACGCAAGAAAACCTTACTCCGCTATTGCTGGTCTACGAAAGAAAATTTTTTCATGGACTACGATTTTGTACAACGGCAGAATACCCCGACTTTTAGCCTGGCCGCTTGTTTTCCGCTTTTTTTCAACATGGTACTGCCTAAGCAGGCTAACTGCGTAGCCGATAAACTGGAGAAAGATTTTTTGAAAACGGGCGGTTTAGTTACCACACTTACCTACACCCACGAACAATGGGATGCGCCCAATGCCTGGGCGCCCTTGCAATACATCAGCATTATTGCCCTGCGCAATTACGGGCACCACGAGCTAGCCGAAAAAATCAAGCAAAGTTGGATTCAGCAGAACATTGAAGTATTTAAAGCTACCGGTAAGCTCGTAGAAAAATACAACGTGGAAAACAGGGAAGCAGCAGCGGGCGGCGGCGAATACCCCTTGCAAGACGGCTTTGGCTGGACCAATGGCGTTTTATTAAAATTATTGTCCGAAGGCCAAGGTAAAACCTCTTCAGAAACACCAGAAGCCAAAGGTACTGAGAGTTAATTTAGAGCTACTTGAGATGCTCTATTATTTATAATTGGTAGATGAAGCTGAGTAAAAAACGAGGTAGCAATAAATACTAAGTCTTAAAAACCTTTCGGGTTAAAATTTAAAAATGCGGCCAGGAATGAGGCAAACTAAGTGGTTCGCCTTTTTAGCGTAATAAAGCTGTAATCAAACTTGTTCTTTTCGTCCCGCGAAAAATCCTGGCGGCTTACTTCTTCCCAATCCTGCGGGTTTAGTGCGGGGTAAAAAGTATCACCGGTGAAATTTTCGTGAATGAGCGTCAGGAACATGGTATCGATGTACGACAGCGCTTGTCGAAGAATTTCGGCTCCTCCAATAATAAATACATCAGGGCTTATTTTTTGCGCAACTTCTAGGGCGCTCGTTACATTATTTACTACCACACAATCAAGCTGCTGGTAATCTGGTTGGCGGGTAATAATAATATTAGTGCGGTGAGGGAGCGGCTTGCCGATAGATTCATAGGTTTTGCGGCCCATAATCACGGGATGACCCGTAGTTAAGTTTTTAAAAAATTTTAAGTCCGCGGGTAAATGCCAAGGCAACTGGTTTTTATTTCCAATCACCCGGTTCTCCGACATCGCAAATACAGAAGCAATCATGTTATTTATTGTTGAATTGCTGAATGGTTAAATTGTTAGATTGTTAGATTGTTGAATTGTTGAATTGTTGAATTGCTAGAATGATTGGACAGTTGGGTAATTGTTGCCATTAGGGTAAATGTATGTTGTTGCATAAACAGCTTATTACTACAAGCACCAAATTACTGAATTAATTATTCAACCATCCAGCAATTCAACCATTCAACCATCCAGCAATTCAACCATCCAACCATTAAAATTTAAACCCGCGTAACAGTTCTGCCGTGCTCATGCGCTTTTTGCCTTCCAGTTGCAAATCCGTGACGTTTAAGATTCCCTGGCCGGTCATAAAATAAAGGTACGTTTTGTTATCCGTTTTAAATAAACCTGGTTCGGGTTGCTCTTCGCCGGGAGCGGGGTCCGGTAATACCGCAACCCGGTAAATTTTTAAAATTTTTCCGTTTACTTTGGTCCAGGCGCCCGGATGCGGGGCTAAACCCCGAATAAAATTCTGAATTTGAATGGCCGATTGCTGCCAGTTAATCTCGCAGAATTCTTTCGTGATTTTGGGCGCTTCTTTTAACTCCGCGTTTTGCGGTTGGGGTTGCGGTAATACCTGGTTGTTTTCAATGGCTTGCACGGTCTTCAACGCTAAATCAGCCCCTAAATATTTTAGTTTTTCGTAAAGCGAGCCAAAATCATCGGTATCCGCAATGTTTATTTTTTCTTGCAACAAAATATCGCCGGTATCAATCTGGTGCCGCAGAAAAAACGAAGTTACCCCGGTTTCTTTTTCGCCGTTAATTAAAGCCCAGTTAATCGGGGCCGCTCCCCGGTAATCGGGCAGTAAAGAAGCGTGAATGTTAAACGTACCAATAGCCGGCATACTCCAGACTGCTTCCGGCAGCATCCGGAAAGCCACAATAATTTGCAGATTAGCCCGGTAACTTTGCAGCTCCTGAATAAATGCTTCGGATTTTAAGTTGGTGGGTTGCAGTACCGGAATGTTCTGGCTCACCGCGTATGCTTTAACCGGCGAAGGCGTAAGTTTTAAACCCCGCCCGGCGGGCTTGTCCGGTGCCGTAATTACCGCCACCACCGGGTAGTGGTTTTCGATTAGCTTTTGCAAAGTAGGTACGGCAAAATCCGGGGTACCCATAAATATAATTCTTAATGCTTGGGCCATAATTGTCGCGTATTAATATAATATAAGTACCAGCAGCAAATATAACAGCGTTTCGGTAAGCCGGTTCAAAACCAAGCTGCTTACAAAGCGCGGCGGCGGTAATTACCCTTATTTGCCGCTGCAATATGGGCGAACCGGCCACATTAAGCATAAAGATTTAAAAAAACTTTTTTGCCGAGACGCGTACGGTTGCGGAGGGGTAGATTTTAATTGCGGGCAGTAATAAAACCTTAGTTATACGCGTAATAAATTTAAACGATCGTAAAGAGCTTCTGAACCGCTTTTTTTGTAGCAGCAGTTAATTAAGTTAATGAATAAAGCTTTTAGCTCTCGTGCCAAACTTTGCCCTGGTAAAAATTTAAACCATTTCGTAATCTATTAACTTAAGAAGCTAACAGCCGATTAATTTTTTAAAATTCTTGAATACTGGTACTTACCAGAAACTAGCGCATGCCGTTTACTTATAAGTTGATTTTCGTACCTATATTTGCTTTATAATACGAACGCGTGAATATTTCCAGATATATATCCAGTAAGATCGGCGCTCCCGGGGGCGATTCTTTTACTTCTTCCGTTACGAAGATTGCCATTATCAGCATTGCCGTGGGCTTGGCCATCATGATTGTTTCTTTCGCCATTCTGCAAGGCTTTCGCAACGAAATTCAACGGAAAATTTTCTCCTTCGGCGCGCACCTGCAAATCAGTAAATACGATACCAATAATTCCTTCGAAGGCAAACCGATTAGTACGAACTCGGTAGTCAAAAACCTGAAAGAGATTCCGGAAATTCAGCACTACCAGCCTTACTCGTTTAAAACGGCCATTATTAAAACCGACGAGGAAGTGTACGGCGTGATTCTAAAAGGAGTAGATAAGAATTACGACTTTAAACCCATGGCGCAAAACCTGGTGGCGGGCACAGCCATTACCTTTTCGGATACGGCTACCTCTAACGACATCATGATCAGCAGCCAGGTGGCCAATAAATTACGCATAAAACTAGGCGATAAGGTAAGTTTCTTTTTTATTCAGAATCCGCCCCGCGCCCGCCGATTTACGGTAAAAGGTATTTTTAAAACCGGCCTGGAAGAGTTTGACCAGGTGTACGTGCTTTCGGATATGCAACACATCCGGGATTTAAATAAGTGGAGCGATACCGTGGTAACGGGTTACGAAATTATGCTGAAGGATTTTAATAAAATTGATACGGTAGCTTCTACGGTATTTAACCGCATGAATTATGATTTACAGCTGGAAAAAGTAACGGATCAGTACGCCCAGCTTTTTGACTGGATGAAACTACTCAATCAGAACGTAATTATATTTTTGATTCTGATCATTTTCGTGGCGACGTTTAACATGGTGTCTTCGGTGTTTATCATGATTCTGGAACGCACCAACATGATTGGCTTACTCAAAGCGGTAGGAGCCACCGACCCGCAGATCCGGCAGGTATTTTTTTACAAAGGCTTACAACTCACCTTACGCGGCTTGGTGTACGGCAATTTAATTGGCTTGGGGTTTTGCGCCTTTCAGTATTTTACCTTTATCATTCCGGCCGCCCCCGAGAATTATTACATGGACACCGTGCCGATTGCCTGGAACCCGGGAATTGTATTGATTTTAAATTTAGTAACGCTGGCGCTTACCATGCTCGCCATTATGATTCCTACGTACATGATCGCCAAAATAAAACCGGTAACCGCCATTAAGTTTGACTAGTTGCTAGTTGATAGTCGATAGTCCACGGACGACAGACCATAGAAGTAGACGACAGACCACGGACCACGGTTATACTGGTATACTGGGAGGAGGTAATTAATTGTTTTATCGCTTATTGTATTAATTACCAATGCGGGTATTTCCTGACACTAAAATGTTTGACTAAACTGTTAAGTAACGGAACAAAATTACTTGGCTCTTTTTTATACCAGAATTACTGTTTTACTTCTTAAACATTAATTGCTTCACTAAATAAAAGTTTAGTGTCTAATAGCTGAATAATAGGATCTTTTTACTTATTTAAGCGGGGTTGAATTTAAAATTTATAAACGCAAGGGCTATGAAATATCTGGTAATCGTATTAGTAATAGTATTGTCAAACATCCGGGTATTTGCGCAGCAAAATGGTATGATCATTCGCTTATCCGAAATAGAGATTGATTCTAATTACCTGGAAGCTTATACTAAAATTCTTCGAGAAGAAGCGGGCGCATCCGTGCGTTTAGAACCGGGGGTTATTTCGATCTTCCCGATGTATCAAAAAGAAAATCCTAATCAGATTCGGATATTGGAAATTTACGCCAGTAAAGAAGCCTACGAGGCACATTTAAAAACGCCGCATTTTCAGAAGTATAAAACCACTACGCTTAAGATGGTTAAATCACTGAAACTGGTTGATATGAATGCCATAGATGCCAACACGATGAAAGAAGTATTTAAAAAGTTAAAAAATTAACTTTTAAGCATTGAGCCGTAATCAAAATAGTTGGCAGCCCCCAAAAAACCTCAACAGCATTACTACCTTCCTTCCGTGGCTATTGTAAAAACTCGTTTACATAATTCAATATCAATCTAAGTCTATCGTCCGTGGACTATGGACTATCGACTATCGTCTACCAACTATCAACTATCGTCCGTGGACCATGGACTGTGGACTATCGTCTAATAAAACTTATTTCGTTGGAAAAGTTGGTTCCCGGTAGGCAATGGTAATTCCGTTTTTCTCGAAAGCGGATCGAATCCAATCGTGAAAATCGTTGGTAATACCGCCTACATTGCCGCGCTCGGCCCATACCCGGGTAAAAATATTTACCCCTAAATCGGTGTTTTCGGTAACTACCTGCGGAGCGGGTTCCGGCAGTATGCGCTGGTCGCCCGCAATAATCTGCTGAATTAATTGTTTCGCTAGAGCTACATCGTTGCCGTAGTGAATTAAGATGCGAATGTCCGCCCGGCGGTTAGATTCCACGTCGAAATTAACGATAGTGCTGGAAGCCAAGGGGCCGTTCGGGATGTAAATGGTTTTATTGTCGGGCGTTTTAATAACCGTATTTAAAATATTAATCAGGTTAACGGTGCCACTAACGCCTAGCGCCTCAATGTAATCGCCTACCCGGAAAGGTTTTAAAGCTAAAATTAACACGCCCCCCGCAAAATTGGCCAGACTGCCCTGCAAGGCTAAACCAATGGCCAAACCCGCCGAACCCAGCACGGCAAACACCGAAGTCATTTCCATGCCCAGTTGCGAGACGACCGCTATGATCAGCAAAATTTTTAAGGCCACGTTCAGCACGTTGCGCAAAAAAGGCCGCAACGACGGATCGACGTGGTGCGTCATCATCTCACGATCGGTAAATTTTACGATCCGGTTTATTACCCACCGGCCAACCAGTAAAAGCAGCATGGCTACTAAAAACCGGGCACCGTAGGTTACAAAAAAAGTAGTTAACGTTTCGCGGTAACGGTTAAAATCAAAAAAATCGTTATTCATCGGCGCGGTTGCTTTTTCTTAAATCTTAGTTTAAATGGGCTGTTGTACGAAAATTACTTTTAAAAAGCTGTTAAATGCCGGCTCTGTAATATAAGGTTTGGGTCAGGGCACAAGTGAGCGTAAGTTATTTTCTCGGCGGGCGTACATACTCCCGGAAAATCGCCTTGTCGGCCCTGCATATCCGTAATTACTTGAAAATGAAGGTGCGGAGGCCAATCGCCATTTTCCGGAAAGGAACCGATAGCGCCCAACGTTTGCCCTTTTTCCAGGGTATCGCCGGCCCGTAAATGCTCTAAAGATTGCTGGCTCAAGTGGCCGTACAAGGTATAAAATCTTAAATTTGGCAGCGCATGCTCCAGAATGATGGTGGGCCCGTAATCGCCAAAGCGCGCGTTATCTTGCCACGAATGAACCTGCGCCGCCAAGGGAACCAGAACCGGGGTGCCGGCGGGGGCCCAGATATCTACTCCCAGATGAATGCTGCGGTTAGCTTCCGGGCCGGCAAATAAGGCGCTGCGCCGGTAAATCACCCGGTTTTCCAGGTAGCCGCCCAGGCCAACGCTCGCGTTTTGTTGTTGCAACAATTTATGCACTAAAGCAGCAAACTGCGCCGTATTCGCCAGATTTTGGTTAACCAGCCAATAATTATCAGAAGTAAAATCCAACCGGCAAACTGCATCGGAATTTAAATCTATGGGCAATACCGGACCGAATTGTGCTGCATACTGAGCTAGTACAGCGCTGGGCGAAGCCTCCATGCGAGTGTTATTTTGGCTGTAAATGTAAAAAAAAGTAAACCTTTAATCCAAAAGGGAGTTTTCCAAACGTTAATTGTTAATGGAGTTGCGTAAAATTACCTTTGCGCAAAGTTTAAATTATGAGTCAAGCAAACTTGCAATTAAAAGTAGTGGCGATTACACGCGAAACCGCCGATGCCATTACGATTCATTTAGAGCACCCCGCTAAAACCCCCATTCCGTATTTGGCCGGGCAATTTTTAACTTTAATTGTGCCGGTAAACGGTAAAAAAGAGCGGCGGGCTTATTCTTTGTGCAGTTCGCCGCTGGAGCAGCCCCGGCTTTCGGTAACCGTTAAGCGCGTGGCCGATGGACTATTATCGACGTATTTAGTGAACGAGTTAAAAGTTGGCGATACGTTGGAAGTTCTGGCGCCCATGGGTAATTTTAATTTAACGCCCGAAGCCACCCGAAAACGCACCGTGGTATTAATTGCGGCCGGTAGCGGCATAACCCCGTTAATGGCCATGGCGAAATCAATATTGCAGCACGAGCCGGCCAGCAAAGTGCAACTCATTTATGGCAACCGCAACGCGGACTCCGTAATTTTTAAAAACCCGTTAAAAACCTTGGAACAACAATACCCCGACCGGTTTAAGGTAACGCATATTTACAGCCAACCGCCTGGGGCCGAAACCAACACCAAATCCGGTACTTCTTTTTTTAGTAAGTTATTCGGGAAAAGTAAAGAAGTTGCTCCCGTAAATACGCTGGTAGAAGGTAACGAAACTACTTATGCCGGGCGCTTAAACCAAAAGCTGTTGCTGACCATTCTGGAGAAACTAGCCATTACAAATACCCCGGACACGGAATTTTATTTATGCGGTCCCGAAGGTTTAATGGCCGAAGCCAAAGTTGCTTTACAAACCTTACAGGTGCCGGCCACGCATATTTTTAAAGAAAGCTTCGTGAGCTCCGGCCATAATGCCGCGGATACGGGAGCCGGAACAGCTTTAACGGAAGAACCTTCTAACACGATCCAAGACCAGGTAATTACAATTTTATTCGAAAACCAGGAATACACGGTAGAAGTAGCTAAAAACGAAACGATTCTGGAGGCCGCCTTAAACCAGGACATAGACTTACCGTTTTCTTGCCAGGCGGGTTTATGTACCGCTTGCCGGGGTAAATGCTTAGCGGGTAAAGTGCACCTGGATGAACGCGAAGGCTTGTCGGATGCGGAAGTAGCCGAAGGTTACGTTTTAACCTGCGTGGGCCATCCTTTAACCAAAGATGTGGTTATCCAGATTGGCTGATGGGCTATCCAAAAATTTACTTTGCATTTTAAAAGCAACCGAAATTACCCGATCCGGTAAAATAGCAAAAGAAGGTTATGCAGGAAGATGGTAAATCCGGAAGAGCATGATCCGGCACTTTAGCGTTATAAAATTTAAAAATCAGCCTACTTGGATTACGGACCAGCGTATCCCCGCAATAACTTAGCACCCGTAATTACCCGAGGGTTTAAAACAGAAAAACGATGAACCATACCGCGCATATTCAAATACCCCAGCGGCCTACCCGCACGTTTTTGCCCCAGCAATTCGAGGTGAATGATTGGGCGACCTTAGAGCCTTATTTGCAAGAACTGCAAAACCGGCCCATCCAATCGGCCGCTGATCTGGAAAAGTGGATGCGGGACCGCAGCGAACTGGAAAGCGTGTTTGGCGAAGAAATTGGCTGGCGCTACATCCGGATGACCATTAATACCCAGGACGAGGCGGCTACCGCCGCTTTTGAATACTTTGTTACCGAAATCGAGCCGAAAGTAGCGCCCTACGATCACGCGTTGAATCAAAAATTAATGGAATCGCCGTTCTTACCGGAGCTCGACCAGGAAAAATACCGCATTTATTTTCGGTCGGTACGTCGCCAGCTGGAGATATTCCGGGAAGAAAATATTCCGCTAAAAACCGAAATTACCACCAAACAACAACAATACGCCGCCATCACCGGCGCCATGACAGTTACCCTGGACGGACAAGAAATGACCTTGCCCCGCGCCGCGGATCGCCTGAAAAGTCTGGATCGCCAGGTGCGCCAGGATACCTATTTGGCGATTCAGGAGCGCCGTTTGCGCGACAAAGATCAACTCGATGCCTTATTTACGGATTTAGTAAAACTGCGCCACCAGGTAGCATTAAATGCCGGCTTTGCTGATTTTCGCGATTACATGTTTGCCGCGCTGGGCCGCTTTGATTACACCCCCCAGGATTGTTTTGATTTTCACGCGGCCATTCGGGAATACGTGGTACCGCTAAATACGGAACTGGACCAGCAACGCAAACTAGCCTTGCAGTTGCCGGCCCTGAAGCCCTGGGATCTGGACGTAGACGAAACCGGGCAGCCGCCCTTGGAACCCTTCCAAACCGGGGAAGAATTGTTGGCCAAAACTATCCAGTGTTTTTACGCCATTGATCCGTTTCTGGGCGATTGTTTGGCTACCATGCAGCAAATGGGGCACCTGGATTTAGAATCCCGGAAAGGAAAAGCGCCGGGTGGCTATAATTACCCGCTGGATGAAATTGGCGTACCGTTTATTTTCATGAACGCGACTTCGTCGTTGCGCGATGTAGTTACTTTACTGCACGAAGGGGGCCACGCGGTCCATTCTTTTTTAACCCGTTCCTTGCCGTTAAACGCTTTTAAACAAACGCCTTCCGAGGTAGCGGAGCTGGCTTCTATGTCGATGGAGTTAATTTCCATGGATCAATGGCATTTGTTTTTTGAAGATCCGGAAGAATTACGCCGGGCAAAAAAAATGCACCTGGAAGGCGTGCTCGAAACGTTTCCCTGGGTAGCCACCATCGACCAATTCCAGCACTGGGTCTACGAAAATCCCGATCATGCTTTAACCGAACGCCAGGAAAAGTGGGTAGCCATATTTGATGCTTTTAACCAGCACGAAGTAGACTGGCAAGGATTGGAGCACGTAAAGCCTTACCTCTGGCAAAAGCAACTGCACTTATACGAAGTGCCTTTTTATTACATTGAATACGCCATGGCTCAACTGGGCGCAATTGCCGTCTGGAAAAATTATAAAGAAAATCCGCCAGCCGCCTTACAGGGCTACAAAAATGCCTTGGCCTTGGGCTACACCGCCTCGATTGGGGAGGTATACGCGGCGGCCGGAATTCAATTCGATTTTTCGGGCGCGTACATGCAAAGCCTCACGGATTTTGTGCGCCAGGAAATGGCTGATTTGTAATTTACCTTTCGTCGATGGTCTTGCAACGGGCTCTTGACTTGTGGTGAATGAGTTTGCAACCAGTATACAGAATGGAATAAATGACTCTAAGAGTTATACTTGCATCATTGCTTATATTTCAAGCTTGTCAGCATAGAGAGAAAGACTTGTTAAATTTTGAGAAAAGAAAGTTAACCTTTTTACAACTTCCAGATGACGTAAAAGCTACTTATCTTAAAGAATTAAATAAGCAGCATGCAAGTGATGACCATATAGTAATTTCAAATGATCAAGGATATACGATCAAATATGATCGCACGGGAATGGACGATGGAATTTGGATTTTATTGACAAAAGGATTTAAACATTATTTTTATATTAACAACAAGCATTTAACGCTACAAGCAAATCAAGGTGCCCCATTTATTCTAAGTAAAAAGAAGTTCTATTATTCACATGAATTAAATTTAGACGAACAAAAACGCAAGAATGCCACGTTTGCAGAGATCAATTTGTCAAACGAATTAGATTAAGTTGTTAATGTTAAGGTAGGCGATCTTTAAAAAAAATTAATATTAAATCAATCTGCTAAGGAAAACTATGTCGGACTTACATCATAAACTAAATAAAATTGTTTTTAATAGTCGAGAGCTATTTAAGAAAACAGCAGAGTATCGGTTAAAAGTGGAAATCTTGAAAAATGAGATTAGTTGGAAGTACCAACCAAGTATAAAAAATGAAGGGAACCTTATTAAGAAACTTTTTTTGGTACTTAAAAAGCGCAAAGAAATTAAGAAAGCCATAAACAAATTAACTGCTCTAGATAAGATGTATCTGGCAGTGAAGTAATAAATTTTAATTTTTTTTTTACTCATTATAAAACTATAAGTTTTTTGTTGTTTCTTAAGCAAAGTGCTCCAGTGTGAAGCGGAGTAAGCTGTTTTTGCCGGATAAGTTCAGCTTCTTCGCTATGTTCATGCGGTGGTTAAATACCGTTTTTTCGCTGATAAACAACTCATCCGCAATTTCTTTGCTGGTTTTATATTGGGCCATCAGCTGCGTTATTTGTCTTTCGGCGGGCGTTAACCGTTCCAGAATTTCCTGGTTTTTGGGTTTGGTTGCCTGCTGCGGTTTGCGCAGCAAAAAATGCCGACATCTCGGGACTCACGTAAGGATTGCCTTCGGCTACCATCCGGATGGCGTGCATAATATCGGTAACAGCGTTTTCTTTTAAAACGTACCCGCAAATACCCATTTCCAGCGCTTTCAACAAAGGCGCTTTTTCTTTGTGCATGGTCAGCAAAATTATGGGCAGCTTGGGCTCCTGCTCCAGCACTTTTTCGGCGGCTTCCAGACCATTCATGCGGGGCATATCAATGTCCAGAATGACCACGTCGGGCCGGTAAGTTTGCGCAGCCATGAAAGCTTCGAGGCCGTTGGTTGCTTGGGCTACCACGTTAAAATCAGCTTCCATTTCCAGGCCTTCCCGTAATCCTTTTAGAAAAATCGGGTGATCATCAGCAATAATCAAATTAATTTTTTTCATGGGTGGGTGGGGCGGATGCCAGTGGAATATTAATTTGGATGGTTGTAATGCGCGGAGCGGCGGCCGTAAAGGTAACGGTTCCTCTTACCAGGTTGAGCAGTTCCTGTACGCGCCGGAGCGCGTAATTTTTTAAAAAATTATTCGAAGGGTAAGCAAAAAAGGTAGCGGAGCCAGTTACGTATATTTCCCACACGAGGGTGGTGGGCCTTTGAAAAATCACCAGCTTTATATTGCTTACATCCGGTTGTTTTTGAATAATACCCAGGCATTCCTGAATAATCCGGTAAATATAAATTTCCTGATCTTTCAAAAAAACCGTGTTCAGATTAGGTAAATCCGCACTCAAGGACCACGGAACTAAGGCGGCTGTTTCATCGAGTAAGCTCTGAGTAGCCGGGGTTAAGCCGAACAAGTTTAGCGCGTACGGTCGGAGATTGTAGGTTATATTTCGGATGTTTTGCAGAGCAGCCGTTACCATGGCGGCTAAAGTATTTAATTGGGCTATAGTTTTTGTTTTTTCCGGCAGATTATTTTTTAACTTCAAAATCTCATTTTTAATTAAAATCAGGCTTTGTACTAAATTTTCGTGCAGCTCAAAGGCCAGATCTTGGCGTTCTTCTTCCTGGGCCCGTAACAGCTCCTGCGTAAAAGATTGCGGTTCTGCTGCACTATCCGGAGCTGTATAATGCAAGAAATTTGTAACCCAACCGGCCGTTGTTTTTTGATTGCTCGCGGCGGCTGACATATTATGCTCCGGAACAAAGCCAGCGTTTTGACCGCACCACTGGTTATTGGTTTGAAGTAAACAAAAAAAGTAGCTATTGGTAGGCACCGCCATGTTGCTTTACGCTCTAAGTACGCCAACTACCTCCGGAAAGGAGTAGCAGGGAATTTTACACTTGATCTATATTACCGACGAATACCGGCTTTACCGGGAAAATAAATCTACTGCCCAGGAGAAGAAAATAGAATAGGCATTATTGCTCATATGGCCAGGTAGTACGGTCTAGCCACCAATTTTTTGAATTTCCGGATTTTAAAAGACTTCCTGGAAAGTTACGGAATAAGATTTTGCTTTTTTAACCCGGTAAGCGTACCGGCTACGTTATAGTTTCTGGTCAGATCGGGCTTCTTGTACTGGGTAGGCTGCGCGGTTGAAGTTTTTAAGTAATTGGGCGTAAGTAATTTTAGATTCTACGGGCAAAATGGCCACAATTAGGTGCGCCCGAACTTGTCTGGGTAATGGCGAACTAATAAATATTTGTTTAGAACCTACGCCCAGAAAAGCTTGCGCTTGCACCAGAAGGGTACTCCAGCCGAAGAACGCGGCCAGACAAAAAGTTTTCGTAGTTTAGGTTGGATTGGATCTAATAGTTGAAAAGGAGCAAGGCGATTACGGTCAAAGCGAAACACCTGATTAGGTAGCTCCCGCGGCCGGTAAACCTAAGAGGCAGCGGGAGCGGGCACGTATTACTTAGCGGCCGCTTTTGGTTGCGGTTTGTAAATGGCGCCGGTGGCAAAATCTACGGCTAAACTGGGCCAGAACAACAGCACATCGGCGACTAAAGCGCCAATTCTTAATTCCCTTTGCGGCTCGCCCGGTGCGGGTCTGGTTTTTTGGTATTCGGTAACTTTGCCGCCAAACAAAGTCGCGCAGCTCGACACGGATACGGCTAAGGCTAAGGCTAAAAGGACGGAAGCCTTCATTAATTTTTTCATGGTTTGGTAATAAGGTTAGTTGTAGATATTATGATTTAGTTTTAAGTATTTAATTTTTGTCTATTAATACTTCAAGTATTTCTCGCTAAAGTAATACAAAGGTAGGTCGAGAAAACCTTTCGGGTGCATAAGTACTAGTACTCATTTTTATAGGCAGTACTCCTCAATTAAGGTTTAAACTTAAAGCAAGTAGAGGAGGCCGGAACAAAATGGGAAAAATAAGAAAGAATACTGCTTTTAAAAAGTAGTAATAATTACCTGTTATCAAACAAAGACGAAGTTAGGCGGAAAATTTGCGTCAGCGGTCGCTCCGCGTTTTTCGGACGGCCAATCAGCGATTGGCCGTCCGGGATGTACTTAGCGCACTTCGCTCACTCGAAGCACAACTAAAGTACGTTTCTGATTATAAAATCGAAGGTTTACTCCGTAAAAAAGGGGCTTAAAGCCGCTTAAAAAACAAAAAACTTAAGCCAATTATAAAGCTCCCTGGATAATTTCATCCACTACCAATGGGTCCAGCAAAGTACTGGTATCACCTAAGTTCGACGTTTCTCCTTCGGCTACTTTCCGTAAGATGCGCCGCATAATTTTGCCGGAGCGGGTTTTGGGTAAACCACTCACGATTTGAATTTTGTCGGGTTTGGCAATTCTGCCAATGTGTTCTACCACCGTTTCAATCACTTCGGCGCGCAGGTTTTCCGGGTTCTCGGGGGCTTCTTCGCCGCAAATAACAAAGGCGTAAATGCCCTGGCCTTTTATCGCGTGGGGGTAACCCACTACCGCACTTTCTACAATGTGCCGGTTTTGATTAATGGCATTCTCGATTTCGGCGGTACCAAACCGGTGGCCCGACACATTAATAACATCATCCACCCGCCCAATTATCCGGTATAAGCCGTTTTGGTCGCGCCGGGCACCATCACCGGTAAAATACAGGTTTTTATAGGTACTAAAGTAACTTAACCGGCAGCGTTCGTGGTCGCCGTACGTAGTCCGGATAATGCCCGGCCAAGGAAATTTCAAGCACAAATGACCTTCCACTTCGTTCTCGGTAATTTCTTCGCCGTCCGAATTTACCAAGATCGGTTGCACGCCCGGTAAAGGTAAACCGGCGTGGCTGGGTTTCATGGGGGTTACCCCCGCCATGGCCGACAGCATAATACCAGCCGTTTCGGTTTGCCACCAGGTATCTACTACGGGGCATCGTTCTTTGCCCACGTGAATGTGGTACCAATGCCAGGCTTCTTCGTTGATAGGCTCACCCACCGACCCGAGTACTTTTAAAGAATCCAGGCTGTACGATAAAACGTGGTCAATGCCTGCGGCCATTAACGAGCGGATGGCCGTGGGAGCAGTATAAAATATATTAACGCCGTGTTTATCAATTACCTGCCAGAAACGGCCAGCGTCGGGGTAGCTGGGTACGCCTTCAAACATGACCGTGGTAGCGCCGGATAAAAGCGGTCCGTACAATAAATACGAATGGCCGGTTATCCAGCCAATATCGGCGGTGCACCAGTACACATCGCTCTCGTCGTACTGAAACACGTTCCGGAACGTATAATCGGTGTATACCATGTAGCCCCCGCAAGTATGCACTACGCCTTTGGGTTTGCCCGTGGAGCCGGAAGTGTACAGCACAAAAAGCATATCTTCGGCGTCCATTTCTTCGGCTTCGCAGTTTTTGTCTACTTTTTGCAGTTCGTCGTGCAGGTACACGTCGCGGCCCGGTACCATTTTCACGGCCCAGCCTAAGCGGTCCACCACAATCACTTTCTGCACGCTGGGGCAATCTTCCAGGGCTTCGTCTACCACGCGTTTTACCGGAATTTGCTTGGCGCCCCGGTTTAAACCATCGGAAGTTAAAACCACACTGGCCTGGGCATCGTTAATGCGATCGGCCATGGCGTTGGCCGAGAAACCCGCGAAGATGACCGAATGAATCGCGCCCACCCGGGCACAAGCCAGCACGCTAAACGCCAGTTCCGGAATCATGGGCATGTAAATACACACCCGATCGCCTTTTTTGACGCCGTTGTGGCGCAGCACATTGGCCAGTTGGCATACCTTTTCGTGCAGTTCACGGTAGGTATACCGGATAAACCGTTCCTTCGGGTCGTTGGGCTCCCAGATTAAAGCGAGTTTATTGCCGCGCGCTTTTAAATGCCGGTCGAGGCAGTTTTCGGTGATGTTTAATTTACCGTTGACAAACCATTTAACCCGGGGTTCCTCAAAATTCCAATCAAGCACTTGGTCCCAAGGTTTCCGCCAGGTAAAATTTTCGGCAATTTCGGCCCAGAAAGCTTCCGGATCCTGAACACTTTTTTGGTAGGCGGCTTGGTACTCGTCGAAAGATTGAATGCGTGGACTCATGGTTTAAGGGTGAGGGTAGGTTAAAAACCGGAATTTGCGACTTTGCGGCGGATTTAGCAATACATGCCGGTAAAAATGTTTGCATCGCAGCTTTTCGTAGCCAGGCCGGATGACATCGATTATCTCGGGAGGCGGATTATCCTGGTTGATAGAGGTGCTGGATTTGTAATTTGAAGTACGGGTAAGTTTAAAGCAGAGTAAACTACCTACTGTGTTTAATGCCAGATATTTAACGTACTTGGTTATAAGTAAGCGAGCCTTCTGAACTACTTACTCTCAATCAAACATAAAGTACTAAAGGCTTTTTTCATTTCTAACACTTTATGCCTGCTTTTAGCTCTTAGTATTCGTTCTAGCTTCTTCTATTTTCAGGATTTCGTTCATCTGCTCTAAATTAACGGACTTGGCTAAAAGGCGGCAAGGCTGTGGGCCGCTGCTGCCTTTTAGCCAAGCCGTTGGCATGAGTTTTTTTATTCTGGTTCATTTGCCAGAACCCACGGCAGATAGCAATCAAACTCTATTTGGACAAGCCCTTCTTTGTCTTTGAATGGTGTCAATCCGTCGCCATGACAAAAACCGATATAAAAATTGTCTGTGATTTTTCTTAAATCAGTTGAATATCCTCCATTTGATAACGCTATGGAGCAATCCACTCCCTTGAAGTCGCCTTTGAAATGAAACCAGCCGTTGTAGTAATGGGGTCCGCTTTCTAGTTTTGCGAATTCGCTAACGTCAACTTCTTTCTTGTAGTCAACTCCGAGTTTGCCTAACAGTTCTTTTACTTCATCGGGGAAGACCGCTTCTCGTTGCTCAATAAAGTTTCTGCAATACTCACAACCGCAGCTTTCAGCACCTGATTTTTCCATTTCCAGATAAGTTTGCTCGGTCAATTCTTTGTCAGAATAGAACTCCCAATCTTGATACGTAACTTGGGTTTCTTTCATTATATAAATTAATGCCAACGGTTTGTATATGCAAAGCCTGCCGCGTAGCAAGGGTTTTGTATATGCCTTGTTAGCTGCTGGGCTTTTTACATCTTTTCTGCAATTCTTGCCAAGATTTCTGCGCATGGGAAAAATAATATTTGTGCTAGCAATGTCCCAAATAGTCTTGCTATTACCATGTATACTATATATTTCCTAAACGTTGTCTCGGAACATTTTCCTACAACTACATCATCCGTTATAACAGATAAATGCGGGTCAATAAAGGTGAACATTAGAATTGTGGCAAATCCATTTATAAATGCGGAAAGATTACTAGCAGTTGTTCGATAGTCCGGATTCAAATAAGATGCATATACCGCTGATAAAACGCCAATAGTTAGAATAGCAACTGCTACTACATTCAGAATGAATATTTTCCAGGGGAAATCTTTATCAATCTGGATTTGCGTTATGTTTTCTTTTACTGGGATAGTAAGACTTTCTTTAAAATATAGAACGCCAGTTTTAGAGAACCCATGGATTATAAGGTTCGGTATTGATTTATAAATACTGAAGTTAAGAACTGCTTTAGATAGCACCCTTTGGAAAGTAGGAATTAAAAAGGCTCCAATAACTGTCCCTAAAGTACATGAAAGAATTACATATCTGAACGGTTCAATATTATCAAGTATTCCGCTTTTAATATCATCTTCAACAGCCTTTGCTAATAATGGTGCCTGGAAGCCATTAGCGGTTCTTGAGATCAAAACTAAAATATTGAATAAAGCAAAAGAAATAGCAATTCTGCCAGTCCTTATACCTACTATTCTTACAGAATAGGAAAGAGTAGTAATTATATTAATTATTAGAGTTAAAACTAATACAATTATTATCTGTGTGGTCATTTAATATTTTGTTTTTTGCTTTGCAGTAACGGGCCGCGGCTAAGGCACGCTTTAGTGTGCTTTAGCTTGTGTTGGGCTTTGTTTTTATTTTTTATTAGTACTGTCAAGAATCCAAATTGTCTCTTTGAAGTTTTTAATATTTTTTAATGAATCTTGACTT